>Ga0155197_109_pt1 | contig 1168 bp, 1 predicted proteins | sample RifCSPhighO2_02_FD_106165 | JGI IMG/M metagenome (GOLD analysis project Ga0155197, IMG submission 106165) | Candidatus Melainabacteria bacterium RIFCSPHIGHO2_02_FULL_34_12 | reverse complement strand
AGATATAAAAACAAAAATATTATTTCAAATTCACATCTTAATCCAAAAGAAATAAAACAGTTTTGTAAATTTGAAAAAACCGGAGAACTAATACTAAGAGAAGCTATTAAGACCTTTGCACTGACAGGCAGAAGTTATGACAGGGTTTTAAAGATATCCAGAACCATTGCTGATCTGGCAAATTCGGATATCATTAAAGACGAGCATCTTTTGGAGGCGCTTCAATTTCGCTTTAATCTCTCAAACAAAACATGAAAATCAATATTTTTTTATTTTTAGTGATTGTTTTTCTATCGTGCAGCTGTAGTACAAATCATCAGGTGGACAGGATAAATCCTGCCTCTACAGGTGTTATAGAAATAACATACTGGCAATACTGGACAGGCTTTGAAGGAAAGGCTATTGAAAAGCTGGTTAATAAATTTAATGCAACTCACTCAAATATTAAAGTTAAAATGCTTACTATTTCTGAGCCTAGAAAAAAAACATTGCTTTCAATTATCGGCGGAACACCTCCTGATGTAATCAGTACAATTGCTGCATGGCTGCCTGAGCTATCAACAAAAGGAGCCATTATACCCCTGGATAATTATTGTAAGAACGATAAAATTACAGGTGAATTATTTATTCCAGTTTACTGGAAAATGGTAACTTCAAAAAATCATATCTGGGCACTTCCTACTACTCCTACATCAAATGCCCTCTACTGGAATAAAAATTTATTTAAAAAAGCAGGGCTTGATCCTGAGAAACCACCTAAGACTTTAAAAGAACTTGAAGAATTTTCAAAAAAACTTACTGTTAAAGATGAGAATGGAAAAATAAAACAAATCGGCTTTCTCCCCAGCTGGCCATCGTGGGCATTCGGGTTTTACGGGGTATTGTTTAATGGAAAGTGGGCAAATGAAGACGCCAGCATAGTAACTGCAAATCATAAAAATAACATTCTTGGTTGGGAATGGGCTCAAAGTTTTATAAAAAACCTAGGCACAAAAAATATTCAGACTTTCCAGGAAGAATTCGGAAATTACCAGGGACCAAATAATCCTTTTTACACAGAAAAAATTGCACTTGAAATAAACGGTGTGTGGGAAGGGAATTTTATACCGCGTTTTGCTCCAAATTTAAAATGGGGCGCAGCTCCAATTTCAACCATTGACGGAAAATT
>Ga0155197_120_pt6 | contig 2543 bp, 4 predicted proteins | sample RifCSPhighO2_02_FD_106165 | JGI IMG/M metagenome (GOLD analysis project Ga0155197, IMG submission 106165) | Candidatus Melainabacteria bacterium RIFCSPHIGHO2_02_FULL_34_12 | reverse complement strand
ATCCATATGTATAAATGGAACTCTACCTGTGAAGTTCTCACTAATTCCCAAAAAAGTAGGACTTGTTATTAATTCTTTTACCTCTAAGCCTTCTGCAAAACCCTTTGCAAAAACTGTTTTACCAACACCAAGTTCACCTGTTAATCCAATGACGCCTGGTGCAAAGATTTCTAACGCAAGTTCTTTGCCTATATTAAATGTATCATCAGAACTTTTAGATATCTTTGTGATTTTACGGCCTTTACGGCTTTTACGGTTGGACACTGCCACTCTTCTCATTTATCTCCGTATAATCATTTATTTTAGTTAAAGGCTGAGTTACTTCTAATCCTTCTCCACCGATGGATTTAACAATCTTTCCATCTACATGAAAATATATTTTTTTATGTGGTGCAATTTTTTTTAGTGTTTTATAAATCTGGAGGTATCTCAACTGCATTGCTGCAGCACCCCCTCCGGTAACATACTGCGATGAAACATCGACTAAAATATCGTCTTCACTTTCTTCCACTTTAATGAGTCGGGTCCCTACTGGAATTTCAGTCATAATGCCTTTTATTTCTTCTTTTTTTGTAGGTCCTAAAAAAAGTTCTTTTAAAGTACCGGCTATAACACTGTCTTCTTTAGGAATTTTTCTTGTCGCAGTAACAAACTTAAGCTCATCTTTTCCAAGTGATTTAAGAAAATATACTTTGATTTCTCTTAAATTTCTGTCAAAACCAAAAGAAGGTCTTGAATTTTCTTCTGCCGAATCTTTGGGTGAAAATGAACATGAATACAAAAAGAAAACAAATAATAAACTTATAATTAAAATTAAGCTGTTTTTTAATATTGATTTCATTGTTTTATGGTGGCAGAAGTTTAAATTTTACATCAAACAAGAGACTATCAGGGAAATAAAACAGATTGACAGAGTCTATTCTAAGGCCATTTTTTTCATATTTGTGAAAATTAAAAACAGGATTTATTAAATCTTCTAAGAACTGGCTGAAGGATTTACTCATTTCAGAATCTTTTGTAAATATATCTTCTGCCTCGCTTTCCAGTTCATCAATAATAAGCTTATTTTCCTTTATTGCCAGTTTTCCTGTAAATTTTAAATTAATCGGTTCTGAGTCAGCTTTTACAAGACTTTTAAGAAGACAACTAAAATTAACAAGTCCATTTTCCTGAACACTTATAACAATATCCTTAAGCTCAACTCTTGTAGTACCAAATGGTGGAATAGGCAAATCAAGTTCTCCAAGAACCTTGCGCCATTTAGGTAAATTATTTAATACCTCCGTTATATCAGCAAGATTTATTTTCATTTTTAGGTTCAGATCAAGTGGAATAACAGCATGATTTTTCTTATCCTCATATTTTTTAAAATAAATCGGCTCAGAAGTCTCAAGCAGAATCTCTTCTATAGGGATATTTTTTACGCTTAATTTATAAGCTGACAATTTAAAATATTTTGCTTTTTTTCTAATTAAATCCCATCCGCTGTATATATCTAATCTGATGTCTATGTCGTCAGCATGAGTTTTTATTTTAAATACTAATTTGATTATTCCTTCCACCAGAGAATCAATTAAAAAATTAAATCCACTGTATTTTTGTACATTATAAGAGAACTTATTAACAACAGGAACTTCGTTTTGAATTCCAGGCTCGGCTTGCTCCTGTGCATAAACAGGTATACTAAATAAAATATTAGAAATTAAAACAATCATTAAAAAAATATGCATATCTTTTAGAGGAAGGACGTTATTAAAAATGATAACCGAGGGAACTTGGATTTCATTTATTTCCCCTGATAATGAATTTTTCCAGAAAATCCTTTAAATGCCATCCAGGTAAAAAATAATACTATTACAAATAAAATCCATGCCATGCTGGATGCATAACCTAATTTAAAATCTTCAAAGGCATTTTGATAAGTGTATAAAGAATAAAAACTAGTGGCATATTGAGGACTGCCAGAGGTCATTACATAAGCAGGAATAAAATATTGAAAAACAGAAATAATTCCGATAATTAAATTAAAAAATATTGTTGGGGTAAGCATAGGAATAGTAATTAAAAATAATTTCTGCCAGAAGCCTGCACCGTCTATATCAGCAGCTTCATAAAGAGACTGAGGTATGTCCTGTAAACCTGCCAAATAAATTAAAACCGAATTCCCAATTGACCAAAGACTCATAATAATAAGCGGAATAAGAGCCCATTTAGGATCGGAAAACCAGAGAGGTCCGGTTATATTTAATTTACTGAGGAAATTATTAAATAATCCGCCTTCATCACCTCGAAAAATCCACAACCATACAATAGAACTTGCAACAAGAGGGATAATACTGGGTAAATAATAACAGGTTCTGTATATTGAAATCCCTTTGATTTTTTGATTTAAAATTACTGCAATAGCTATGCCAATAATTACTGAAAGAGGCAGCGTTATAAATGCATAAATAAAAGTTACACGAAGGGATTTCCAGAAAACAGGATCAGAAAAAAGAAGAATATAATTATCCATACCAATCCATAAAGGCTTCCGTAAAATA
>Ga0155197_120_pt4 | contig 3128 bp, 2 predicted proteins | sample RifCSPhighO2_02_FD_106165 | JGI IMG/M metagenome (GOLD analysis project Ga0155197, IMG submission 106165) | Candidatus Melainabacteria bacterium RIFCSPHIGHO2_02_FULL_34_12 | reverse complement strand
CACACGGTAAAACCACAACCAGTGCAATGATATGTGAAATGCTCCTATCTAACAGCATGGACCCATCAGCAATTATAGGCGGCATATTAATCTCCAAAAATACAAACACAATTATTGGGAAGGGGGATTATTTTGTATCAGAAGCTGATGAAAGTGATAAAAGTTTTCTAAAAGGGAATCCCGAAATTTCAATTATTACAAATATTGAGGCTGATCATCTTGAAAATTTTAAGGACGGATTAAATGAAATAAAAAGTTCATTCGTAGAATTCGCAAAAAAAGCTCTTTTGAAAAAGGGGCTTATCGTTTGCATTCAGGATAAAATTACAAACGAAATAATCTCTAATAATTTCGATATAAATAATCCTAAAATACTTACATACGGAATCTATCCTGAATGTAAAAACACAAAAATATCAGGGAAATTTAATACAAAAACAAAATCTTGGGATGTTTATTTTAATAATGAGTGTAAAACTTCAATTAGCCTCAAAATACCGGGGCAACACAATATTTTAAATGCTCTTGCAGCCTTCTCTGCTGGATATCTTTTAGGCTTAACTCCTGAAAATATTAAAAAATCTCTTGAGAATTATAAGGGGGTAAAACGAAGGTTTCAGATATTAGGCACATTAGCTGATGACATAACCATTGTTGATGATTATGCACATCATCCCACTGAAATAGCTGCCACCATGAAAGCAGCTAAAGAGCTAAATCCAAAACGATTAATTGCAATAATACAACCCCACCAACCTACCAGACTAAAAGATCTTTGGGAAGAATTTAAAACTGTATTAAAGGAAGCAGAAAATCCTGTTTATATTACTGATATTTATGTTGCAAGGGGCAGCCAAATTGAAGGAATAACCAGTAAAAAACTGGTTAGTGAAATTAGTAAACCAAACATTAACTATTTACCTGGAAATATAAATGAAATTGCTGAACACCTTAAAAAAACAATAAAATCAGGGGATTTAATCCTCATTATGGGTGCCGGGGATATAACATATTTAGGTCAAAAGCTATTAGAATCAAATGAAATACTTGCCCGAAATTCGGGGAACAATTAATATAAGATGTATGACTTTTATGAAAGACTTAACTAAACATAAATGAAAGTTTTAGAGAAATCTTCAGTTGCAAATTTAACCACGATGAAAGTTGGCGGTGTTGCAGATAAAATTTGTTTCCCTATAACCATTGATGAACTCGTTCATCTTATGGATAAGGTTATGTCAAAAAATGAACCTTGGTCATTGCTTGGAGGTGGATCAAATGTTCTTGTATCTTCAAGCGATATTCCAGGTACCGTAATCTGCACTACCGGCTTAAACTGGATTGAACAACCAGGACCTGATGTTATTGTTGCAGGCTCTGGAGTAAGGCTTCCTCGATTATCTGCATATGCATCAAAACTAAGTCTTTCAGGGATGGAGTTTTTTGAAGGTATTCCGGGAACAGTAGGTGGCGCAATAATAATGAACGCCGGAGCTCATGGTCACAGTACAAATCAAATTCTTGAAACAGTTACAGTTTTAAATTTGAATTCCTGGAAAATTGAGGTACTTGCCCCTAAAGACATAAATTTCGGATATAGGATTTCCTCAATTAATCCAAGCGAAAAAATAGTTCTAAGTGCAAAGTTCAGAATGGCTTCCGACACCGAAGCTGCAATCAGAACCAGAATGAAAGAAAACAATTTAGCCAGACGAAAATCCCAGCCCATAAAAGATCCTAGCGCCGGATGTACTTTTAAAAATCCAATTGAGCTAAACATGTCAGCAGGAAAAATTCTTGATTCGCTGGGCGTGAAAACATGGACCATAGGACAAGCACAGGTTTCTTCAATGCACGCAAACTTTATTATTAATTTAGGAAACGCAAGTTCCCAGGATGTCTGTAAATTAATAAATAAACTTCAGCAGGCCGTTTATGAAAAATATAATATATTATTAAAACCTGAAATAAAACCAATTGGAAATTTTAACGAGTCTGAAGCAATAATATGGACTAATGCAGATAAAACAGCTTCGAGTTCATTTATAATTACAAATAACAAGTAGGTTTCTTTCTTTACAGGATGTTTATACTGTGCAAAAACAACAATTGTGTTATTTTATTTAAGTTGTACGGTATAAAGTAGGGGCGTATTGTAATACGCCCTTTTAAAAAACAAATTATTTTTTTAATTATGGCATCAAAAGAAAAATCAGGGAAGTCACTAGTAATAGTTGAATCTCCAGGTAAAGTAAAAACAATAAGTAAATTTCTTGGTAAGGACTTTATCGTTAAAGCCAGCATAGGTCATGTCCGGGACTTACCAACAAAAGGCTTAGGAGTAGATGTTAAAAATAATTTTGAACCTATTTATGAAATCCTAGAAGATAAAGTAAAGGTAGTTAAGGAATTAAAAGAACTCGCTAAAAAATCAAATAAAATTTATTTAGCACCCGATCCTGACAGAGAAGGAGAAGCCATAGCATGGCATCTTTATGAAATCTTAGGAGAGCCAGCAAAAACAGTAAGAATTGAATGTAATGAGATTACAAAAGACGCTATTAAAAATGCTATTAAACACCCAAGAAAAATAAATAAAGACCTTGTGGCTGCACAACAAGCCAGAAGAATATTGGACAGGCTGGTCGGCTATAAAATAAGTCCACTGCTATGGAGAAAAGTAGGCGGTAAATCTGCAGGAAGAGTCCAAAGCGTAGCTTTAAGACTTGTAATAGAAAGAGAAAAAGAAGTTAATGCCTTTGTAAAAGAAGAATACTGGTCAATTCACGCAGAGCTTGAAAAGGATAAAATAGCATTTCTTGCTAATCTTTACAAATGGAATGAAAAAACTATTGCCACCCCAAAAAGCAGAGGAAGTAAATCAAGCTTAGTTCTTAGAGATAAGGAAACAGTAGATAAAATAGTTCAGGATTTGAAAAAGCCTACATTCGTTGTAGAAAATATTGAAGAAAAAACCAATCAACAAAATCCGTTCCCTCCTTTTATAACCAGTACATTGCAAAGAGGATGTTCAAATGTTTTTGGTTTTTCCATAAAAAAAGTAATGAAAATTGCTCAGGAATTATATGAAGGTATTGAAATAGGCGAAGAAGGTCCTGTAGGTTTGA
>Ga0155197_105_pt2 | contig 3397 bp, 3 predicted proteins | sample RifCSPhighO2_02_FD_106165 | JGI IMG/M metagenome (GOLD analysis project Ga0155197, IMG submission 106165) | Candidatus Melainabacteria bacterium RIFCSPHIGHO2_02_FULL_34_12 | reverse complement strand
GGTGGGCATGACAAAGTAAGCTGCGGATCTACCAGTGCAATAGTTGAAATAAGCGGGTACCCTAAAATTGTTATTTTTTTACTTCCACATGTGATCATTGCTACGATACTAACTTCAGAACCTGTTCCGCTGGTAGTAGGAATGCTTATCTGATGCGGAAGATTTTCATGTACTGCCATGATGGTGGATTTTGTGGCATCATAATCTGAAACTTTACCGCCCTGCTTTGCAATAAGCCGAATTATTTTAGCTGCATCAATAACGCTTCCGCCCCCAATTGCAATTACAGTGTCACAGCCAGACTCTTTATATTTTTGCACTCCTTTAATAATGGTTTCTTCTTTTGGATTTGGTTCTATCTCATTAAAAATTACAGATTTTATTCCGCTCTTTTCCAGATAGATCTGTACTTTTCTTGGAAATCCAAGTTTTTCAACTTCTTTATCCGTAACAATAAACGCATTCTGAGATTTTAAAAACAGTGATAAAAATCCAACTCTGTTTAAACATCCATATCCAAAAACTATCTGTGGTGCAAAACTAAAACCAATTACATCTGTATCCAGTATTTGACCTTTGATTGTGGGATCTATTAATGGAAGATTTATTTCTTCAGTATTTTGCATAGCTATATTTTAACTCTTTTAAATTAATCTAAAAAAGTTTTTAATCTATCCAAATCTAAATTCCCGCCGCTTAAAACTACAACAGTATTCTTTCCTACCGGTATATTTCTTTCAAGTAAGGCTGCTATAGTACAGGCAGCAGATGGTTCTACAAGTAGTTTTTGTCTTTCAAGAAGAAGTAATACAGCTTCCTTGGTTTTTTCGTCAGATATTGTAAAAATATCATCTACATATTTCTTCGTTAAGTTAAATGTAATATCACCTACACGGCAGGCAGATAGTCCTTCTGCAAAAGATGTAATTTTTGGCAGAGGCACAATTTTCCCTGACTTGAAACTCTGGTACATAGAATCAGCTCCAATAGTTTCTACACCAAAAACTTTTACGTCTTTTTTTATTTGTTTTATTGTGCTTGCCATTCCTGCAACCAGTCCTCCTCCTCCAATTGAACAAATGACGGTATCTACTTCAGGAAGATCTTTATAAATCTCAAGTGCAAGAGTTCCTTGACCAGCCACTATATCTATGTCATTAAATGCATGAACATGTTCATATCCTGTTTCTTTTTGAAGCTGGAACGAATAATCCATTGCATCCTGAAGTTCATTCCCGTGAATTATTACCTCAGCACCGTAACTTTTACAAGCATCAATTTTACAGTCAGGCACTCCGTGAAACATTACAAGCTTTGCTTTTAAACCCAGCTTCTGGGCAGCATAAGCAACTCCCTGAGCATGGTTTCCGCCGCTGGCTGCAACAAGTCCTTTTATTTTTTTTTCTTTAAATATTTTAAGTGTTTTATTTAATGCACCGCGTGGTTTAAAAGAGCCGGTCTTTTGCATATTTTCGAGCTTAAAAAAAATATTTGTCCCTGTTAATTCACTGAATGTAACTGTAGAAATTAATGGAGTCCAGACCAGATAAGGCATTATAGTTTCATGTGCCTTTTTAATTTCGTTTAACTCTAATTCCGGATATAAAACTGTAGCCTCTTTGCTCATAAGGATTATAATAGCATTTGAAAGCATGAAAAAAAATATTAAAGATAAGCTACAGAAAATTGACAAAGATTATCTTTCTTTGCTTATTGATATTGGAAAAACAGCAAAAGAAGAAAAACTTAAAGCTTACCTTGTAGGCGGCATGATCAGGGATTTATTGCTTGGATATGAAAATCTGGATATTGATATAGTCGTTGAAAACAGTGCTAAACATCTTGCAGAAACACTGGTTAAAAAATTCCCAAACTGTGAGCTTTCTGCAAAACATGACAGATTTCATACTGCAAAACTTATTTTTAATATAAACGGTAAAAAAGTACCTGTAGATCTTGCATCTACGCGTGAAGAAATTTATGAATATCCTGCAGCATTACCTACAGTGTCAGTGTCGGATTTAAAAAAGGATTTAATAAGACGTGATTTTACGATAAATGCCCTGGCTATATCACTTTTACCTGATGATTTTGGAGAAGTGGTGGATTTATTTAAAGGCTTAGAAGATTTAAATGATAAAAAGATAAAAATTCTACATAATAAAAGCTTTATTGACGATCCTACCAGAATGATAAGAGCCATAAGGTTTGCAGCAAAATTAGGTTTTGAAATAGAAGAAAATACAGAAAAATTATTAAAGGAAGCAATTGATTCAAAACAGTTTGATGATTTAATAGAAAAAATACGCGGCGATAGAGTAAAGATTGAAATTAGATATTTGTTTAATTTATCTGACATTGAAAAAGCAATAAAGATTTTTTTTGAATCTGGGGTTTATAGGATGATATCAACCCAATTAAAACCATGTAGAGGCGTTGCGCGCAACGCCTCTACAGCGAATAATTCATTCAAATGGCTTACATATTTGGCATTAATCATTAATAATGTAAATGATGATGACAAAGAGAAAATATTAAAGAACCTTCAATTGACTGCCAGTGAAATTAAAATTATTCAATTAGCATTTCAGGCATATGAAAATCTGCAAAAATTAAATAACATTGATTCAATAAATATTTATAGAAATTTAAAAGGATTAGAGGATGAAAGTTTAGCGATAGTTAAATTATTGACGTCTGTAGAGACGCTGCATTGCAGCGTCTCTACAGCATTAATTGATGAATTTATTAATAAAACCTCAAAAATAAAATTAGAAATATCAGGACAGGATCTGATATCGATAGGTGTTGCAGAAGGGAAACAAATCGGAGAAATCCTGGATAAAATACTTGAAATGAAAATTAAAAATCCTAATATGAAAAAAGAAGAAGAAATAAAGGAAGCAGAAAAATTAATTTAAGGATTTTCATTTTCAACCTTGGGCACAAACTTATCCTCTTTCTTTAGTCTTTTCCCCTTAAGCCATTTAAAGCTTCTTCGTGCTTTACTTGTGATTTTTTTTGGTTCTTTTATATTTCCCTTTACCTCAAATTTAAAATATTGAGGGGGATTAGAAGAAAGAAATGGAATAAAAAATCTTTTCTTTCCAATAGTATCTGGAATTATAGAGATTGCTCCATTAACTGTATTTGTAACAGCAGCTTTAATTTTACTTTCTTCTTCTTTACTTATTGCTGTAATTTTTTCTCTTTCGGGTAAATAACCATAAAAACGAAGTTCAATAGTTGAATCTTTTAAATTTATAGTTCCAAATGAGTTTAAAAATAAATCCCTAGCCTTGTACATAAATTCTTTTGCTTTTATAATCCCATTCTGTAAGACAAGAGCACCATTAATGCTCTTAAAGCTGCCATCCTGATATTTAAAAAATAAAGA
>Ga0155197_117_pt3 | contig 5159 bp, 5 predicted proteins | sample RifCSPhighO2_02_FD_106165 | JGI IMG/M metagenome (GOLD analysis project Ga0155197, IMG submission 106165) | Candidatus Melainabacteria bacterium RIFCSPHIGHO2_02_FULL_34_12 | reverse complement strand
TGGATATGAAGAGGCTTTTATGAAGTTATGAGAATTGTCTTGTGTATAGGTAATTATTGTATTTGGATTTGAAGTAGTACCAATTAAATCGATAATATTATCGGAGTTTATATCAGCTGCTGTAATATATGAAACTTTATCATCTGTATTAATAGTGTTGTTTAAATTAAAAGATAAATCATTATTTCCAATTCCAAGATAAATATTTATTTTATGTTCATCAGGGAGGGCAATTGCAAAATCAAGGAACCCATCGTTATTAATGTCTGCTGTAGTTATTGATGTAATTGTTGATGTAATTGTTGATGTAATTGTTGATGTAATTGTTGATGTAATTGTTGATGTAGAAGCTGATTCTGATGAAATATTTGTATTGAAGGGAGTATATAAAATCTCACTTGAATTAAAATCAGATAAGAATAAATTAACTGAATTATTTGAGGAATCACTGAGAATTATATCTATTCTGCCGTCTTTATTAAAATCGCCTCTTGAAAACGATGATATTGATGCTGTTGCAGGCAGATTAAATAATTGAGGGCTTGATGAGAACTTATGTTCTGTTGGATCATATAAAATTACGAATAAACTTTTGTAAGCTGTATCAATAATGCCAAAATCAGGGTATGTATCTCCATTAAAATCACCGGTGAATGAATGTGCATTTTGTAGTGCAGCTGGTGCCAGTAGAAATTTTGATAGTGGTGAAAATGCAGAAGAGTTATATTGTAGGATATTTGCAAAAGTCTGATTATCAGTTATTTCTGTAACTAACAAATATTCTGTTCCATCCACCCTTAAAAGGGTAGATGTTTCGGGCTTAAAGTTTATTTGGAATGAAAGCTTATTAAATGAAAAATTATTTGAGTCAGTCACTTCATTAGAGCAATTTAAAGATGTTTCAAAATAGGCTTGATTATGGTTTATGTTTTGATCTTGAACGATTGGTGATGTCTGTAAATCATCGCTTGGTGTAGGTGTTTCTAAATTATCAGCAGATCTTGGCTCTGGCTGAGGTTGTATTGTATTGATTCCATCTGGAGATGGTGTTTCTAATGGTAGTGGAGGTGTTGAATCAGTAAAATCTGAGGGTGGTAATGGTAATAACTGTAATTCTGAGGGAGGATTTAAATTATTTTCAGTTGGTGGTAATAACTGTAAACCACCGGGATCTTCTTGAGGCTCAAGTCCATCTTCAATTAATTCAGGAGGTATTAAAGGTGAGGCATTTTCAGGATTGTCCTCATTATTCGGATTAGATAAATCAATCTCGTTAGTATTATCTACTTCTTGATCATTGCCAGTAATCGTAGTTAAATTATTTGGGTTATTTTGTGCAATTACAGTTTTATCTTCAGGTAGGGTAAACAAATTTCCATAATTTATGTTTAATGCAGCTAATGTTGGCAGGTTAAAAAGAAATACAGACAATAAGCTAAGGAAGGAACGGATGATCTGATATTTTAATTTATTTTTCATTAAATATAAATTTAGTTGGCCAAATTATTTAAAAAACAACAAAATCAGCTGAAGTTAAACGGAAACCATTTAATGCTGTTTGAATAAGTTCTTTACCAGGGTTAATATGCCCGGATTATTACTGTCTTTAGTTAAAATTAAGCTTATTTACTGTTTCTAGATTAAGCAGATTTTGAGTTTAAAGCTACATTAAAAAAAATTAATTTTAATGTGATAAAACACACTAATTTTGGGTAAAAACTATCAGTCAAATGGGGGAGTTTACAATGTTTTATTCTGATTAATGGATATTACTTAGCTTTTTGTTTCTGAAAAACATAAGCTACTGTTATACCGGCTAATATTGTCTGGATAGAATATCCTATTAACCAGGCAAGCTCAAGATTTTTTGGATGAGGATAAACTGAATAACTTACCAGTGCATCCGGAACCCAGATTAAAAGTGCAATCCAAAGACCATATCTAAGTCCTTGTGCAAGTGAATCTGTTTTTTCATGTCCTTTTGAATAAATATAAGTAAATGCAAAGGAGAAAATTAAATTTGCAATCCAGAAGCAATATTTGTGCTTACATATCTCATCCTGTGATCTAAACAAATGACTGTTGTTCAAATATATTTTTTCCATTAAGATTCCATGGAAAATCATGTCAAATATTGTTATTACTATGAAAACGGAAACAGCAGGTAAGATATATTTTTTTAGTTTTTTCAGGTCCATTGTTATTCCTCCAGATAACCTTGGACTATATACAAAAGATATTGGTCCCGGATTTCTTATGTCTGTAATGTTTTAACCTGCAATTATTTTGAGTCTGCCATGTGCAGGAACTCATTAATTTTTTTTAGCGTCAATTTAAAACCCTATGTTTGCATCAAATAATGCTGAAGTATTAAAGTTTCAAAAAATTACAGAAACGCCTGATGTTTTAAAAACCATCCTTTCTGTTTATAAAAAACTAAAGGATATTGCAAAAGATGAGTTTAACCCAAAACTAAAATATAAAGTTGCTGAATTATCCGGTAGCCAGCTTCAAAAAGTGAAGGATTTTGAGAATAATTTAAATTGTTGTCTTGTGGTATATTCTGCAGATAGAGCTCTGGAGCTTGAAAATGAAAAGCTTAATATATTAAATAAAATAAATCAATTGTTAAACCAGTATTCTGCTTTAGGTGATTTATCGAAAGCAAAAACCTCAAACACTGATTTTAAGGATGATTTCAATAAGTTCTTTGAGCAGTAAGAGTAAGCTCTTCCAGCTCTTTTAAAATATTTTTTGATATTTCTTTTGAAAAAATTGAACAATTTTCTTCAGCTTGTTTTTCGTTTCTAATTCCGGGAATAGTAGTTGAAACCACATCATTATTTAAAGCAAATCTTATAGCAGCTGCTATAAGAGTGTCTTTTTCATTGCTTCCTACGATTTCTTTAAAAATCCTGACTTTTTCTATTGTTTCTTTAAGTGTTTCTCCTGTATATTTATTTCTTCTGAAATCATTATCAGGGAAAATGGTCTTTTCAGTGAATTTACCAGTCAGGGCTCCGTAGGCAAGTGGTACTCTTGCAATTATTCCGATGTTATATTTTTTTACTTTTGGAAATAAATTATTTTTTGGAGTTTGAGAAAAAACATTATATACTACCTGAATTGAGTCAACCCTGCCGGTTTCAATTAGTCCTAGAGCCTCATCTTCCATATTGTCGTGGACAGAGATGCCTATGTGTTTTATTTTCCCTGATTTTTTTAAGTCACATAATGTTTCATACCAGTCAGTGTCATTTGTCCAATTTTCTCTCCATGAATGTAATTGAATAAGATCAATGCATTCTACTTGAAGATTTCTTAAGCTTTCTTCAACAGATTTGATTATTTGATCTTTTGGAAAAGCATCTTTTGCATGAGTATTTGATGGCGGTGGCCACATAAGCGGTGGTATTTTTGTAGCAATATAAACTTTTTCTTTTCTATCTTTTAATACTTTTCCTATAATTTTTTCACTGTGCCCGTTTCCATAAGCAGCTGCAGTATCTATAAAATTAACTCCAAGATCAATGGCTTTATTTAAAGCCTTTATTGAATCATTGTCATCCTGTGGTCCCCACATATTTCCGCCAATTGCCCATGCACCAAAACCAATAGCAGAAACTTTTAAACCTGTTTTTCCTAATGTTCTGTATTGCATAAGACATCCTTTTTTTTATTATCTCATATCATAAGGTATGATCTTTTTGGGCAAACACATTGGTTTGCCCTTACATATGAACTATTGGCTGGTAAAAACTGAACCTGAAGAATATAGTTTTGATGATTTATTGAGGGATGGAAAAGTAATTTGGGATGGTGTAAGGAATTACCAGGCAAGAAATAATTTAAAGTTAATGAAAAAAGGTGATCAGGTATTGGTTTATCACAGTGGAAAAACAAAAGACATTGTAGGGATTGCAGAAGTCATTAAAGAATACTATCCTGATCCTACTGATAAGACAGGCATGTGGGTTGTTGTAGAACTTAAACCCAAAGAAAAATTAAAAAATACTATAACTCTTACACTAATTAAAAATATAAAAGAGCTAAATGATTTACCTTTATTAAAACAAAGCAGACTTTCAGTAATGCCAGTAAGCAAAAAAGAATTTGATTTTATGTTAGACATTTAATTCAATAAGTGCTCTGTTATAGATATCCATAAGGTTAGGGAAGTGTGTTGGATTAGATAGAAGAAGTTCTCTCTCTCTTTCATCTTTAAGTATTGCATTTGCTGCAGCTTCATTTATAAGAAAGCCTCTGTAAGTATCATTATTTCTTGCCCCAGCCTGGAATTTTATAAATCTCATAAGACCATCCCTATCATATGAAATTCCTTTTCCAAGAATTTCTTCTATATTAAACTGATTTGTTTCTGCCGAGGAACCTTCTGTTGATAATTTACGTGCATAATTGCTATGCCTCCAAAGAGAGTATGGGTATTTAACCTGGCTGATATATGCAGATTCAGAATTATCTCTAAGCCTTTTAAGTAAGATTTGATGTCTTCCGGGCAGATTATCCAGCGCAAAATAAACATTTGTACCTAGTTTAAAAACAGCTGTTTTTAAATCTCTTGTATTATAAAATGCAAGATAAATTGTATGCTTGCTGGCTTCTTTAGAATATTGACTTAAGGCTTCTCTTATCTTAGTTCTTGTTTCTCTGTCTATAGTTTCGCCCTTGCGTCCCATTCCAAAGCTTCTCAATTTATAAAGTAAATCTGATTCCTCTGAAAAAAAAAGTTCCAGAAGTGAATACAATTTTTCATCTGTTAACAGGGTATTTAAATTAAGTACAAGTGGTGTTGAGTTTGTGTCTGAATTTGCAAAAAGTTTATTTAATGTTTCTATGTCTCTTTCATCTGTTTGAATTCTAGCCGTGAGATCAACAGAAAGTAATTTGCTTAAAATTGCAAAAATTATGGCACTTTCATCGGAAGTTGTGTTAGGGATTAAAATTTGAGATTGAGTCCAAAATGAAAAATGCTCAGGTTGTGGCAGTGAAGGTGGATTTTGTGCAGGAACAGGAAATGAAAATGGAGTGATTTCTGCCTGTGAAGGGACAGGGCTATTGCCTGTTAGTCGGGCATATAAAGCAGCTATTAAAATATTCAAAATCCGCATTGAATTATGTATTCTTTTTTAGTATTGGAT
>Ga0155197_120_pt7 | contig 5441 bp, 3 predicted proteins | sample RifCSPhighO2_02_FD_106165 | JGI IMG/M metagenome (GOLD analysis project Ga0155197, IMG submission 106165) | Candidatus Melainabacteria bacterium RIFCSPHIGHO2_02_FULL_34_12 | reverse complement strand
TGCATCTTTAAATTTAGTTCTGGCTTCAGCTGTAATATTTCTGGCACAGGCAAATAATAAATTAATAGCAGATACACCGGAGACTGAATCACGCGGAAAAGAAAATCTTGAAGAATTAATCAGTGAAGCACAGGAAGATATTCCGCTTAATTTAATTAAACTTACCATGATTGGATTTGCAGTCAGTGGTTTTGTTGCCCTTACTTTTGAAGTAGTCTGGACCAGAACTCTTACACTGGTACTTGGATCTTCTACTTATGCATTTGCAACTATGCTTACCACCTTTTTATGTGGACTTACTATAGGAACTGCAATTATGACTAAGCTGCAGGAAAAAATTGAAAGACCTATTTTCTGGATTGGTTTTATTTTATGCGGCATAGCAGCTACAGGTTTTTTAACTGCTTGTTTCTTTAATGAACTGCCATGGATGTTCCTTTCACAAGCACAAAAATTACCGGATGATCCTGGAACCAGCTGGTTTTTACAAACCATCCACAAGTTTATAGTTTCATTTTCCATCATGTTTTTACCAACAGTTTTGTCAGGGATGGTCTTTCCTCTTGCAATGAGAGTTTACTCAGCCAGACCCGATCATGTAGGTGAATCCGTAGGAAAGCTTTATTCCTTAAATACACTTGGATGCATAATTGGATCATTTACCAGTGGATTTATATTTATTCCATTTTTTGGAATATTCGGAAGCGGAATCCAAAACACAACTAAGCTTGCAATTTTAATAGCTCTTGGAATGGGATTATTTCTAATTTATAAAGATCTCATGAATAACGACACACTTACTGAAAAGCAAATCAGAATCTCCACCTCCTGGATTTATATAGCAATTGGTGCCGGCATCATAGCGAATTTATTTGTTATGCCGGCATGGGATAAGTCAATTATGACTACTGGCGTGGCAATCTATCATTCTCTTTCCTATAAAAATTTAACCAGAGAACAATTTTTTAATTTGTTTAAGTTTGATAACGCCAAAGAAAAAATTAAATTTTATAAAGAAGGTTTAACTACAGTTGTAAGCATTACAGCAGATGAGAGTTCAAATACTACTTTATTAAAGAATAACGGTAAAGTTGATGCAGGCGTACCTACTGATGGAGACGGTCCTTCCCAGGCAGACATGGTTACTCAGGTTCTCTTGGCTCAACTCCCTCTTTTACTTCATAAAGATGAACCTGAAAATGTACTTGTAGTGGGTCTTGGGAGCGGATGCACCACAGGTTCTGTAGTAAGATACCCGTCGATTAAAAGCGTAAAGGTCTGTGAAATTGAAAAAGCAGTTATTGATGGTAACAAATTTTTTGAGCCGCCGGCAGATAAAAATCCACTAGGAGGAAACGGCTCACCTTTAAATAAAACCAGAAATCCTCTGGCAGAAAAAATTAAAGCCATTCATACGGACGGAAGAAATTATTTATTAACCACGAAAGATAAATTTGACATTATTATTTCTCAGCCAGCCGATCCCTGGGTTCAGGGTGCTTCACAGCTTTTTACTAAAGAATACTGGGAGCTTGGCGCAAAACATCTTAAGAAAAACGGGTTGTTTTGTGAATGGATCCAGTTATACTCAATCACTCCGGATTACTTAGGAGCTCTGGTAAACAGCTTTAAAGAAGCTTTTGGAAAATATGAAAATGGTAAAAAGGTGCAGGATGGTTATGTTTATTTATTCCGTCCTGGTCAGGCTGGAGAAATTCTTTTAATAGGTTCCAATGATCCACTTGATATTGATGTAGATCAAATTGAAAAAAGAATAAAAACCAGCTTTGATGTAACCACAAAAGAAGGAAATATCTTTAAGGTAAACACTCTGGATGATCTTTCCAGAATATCAATTCATGATGCAGTAGATGTGGTCTCTCAATTGCTTTTAGGTAACGAAGAACTTAAAACATTTGCAGATAACTTAACCAGTCAGATACCCAGGCTAAAAGATCTTCCTTTAAACAAGAGGGTTAATACCGATGATAATGTAATTATTGAATTTGAAGCACCAAAAAAACTTCATCTTTTTTATGCTCCAATCGAAGACAATTTACTTTCACTAGGTAAAGCCACTGAAGGGGAAGTTGAAAAGTATTTTGTAAATTTTGGTGAAACTGATTCACAAAAAGGACTGTTTCTTTCAAGGCTTGCAATTGCTTATTCAAAACGAATATCAGTTCAAAACGCTGCTAAATTTAAAATGGATCCAAACCTTAGGATAGCTCAACACCTTGCTAAAAAAGCCTTGGAATTAAATCCTTCTGTTTTATCATATGTTGCAAATTACACAGTAAGTTCTAAGCTGGGCAATAATGAAGAAGCAAATCATTATTTAGAAAAGGCTAAAGGAGCATCCACTGCTTCTGTTCATGACTGGATTGCACTTGGGCAAGTAAGAGCAACCGAAGATAATTATGACGGTGCAATAGCTGCATTCAGAAGCGCAACACAGATTAGTCCAAATAACGACGAAGCCTGGGGCAAGCTTGGAGAAGCGATTTTCAGCAAGGCACAAGCATCTAACAGCAGAGCTTTGTTTTCAGAAAGTCTAACTTACTTTAAAAAGAGCCATAGCATTAATACTTATAATGTAGAAGCATGGTCAGGCGAAGGAAATATTTACTTTACCTATGCCAGCCGCTTTAAAGAATTCGAAAGCATTCCTCTGGCAGAAAATGCATATAAGAATGCATTTAAGGCAGATTTAAATTATTGGCCTGCCAGATTAAATCATGCAAAGATTCTCTATGGTCAGGGTCCTACAAGATATGATGAAGCATTAAAAGAGTTTGGTCATGTGATCGGAAGGTTAAATCCTCAGAATTCAGAAGCCAGGTATCTAGTTGCAAAGATTTTACAGTCTCAGGGCAACTTAATTCCTGCTTACCAGCAATATCAGGGCTCTCTTCAGCTTGGAGGATTAAGCCAAGGTCAATCTGAGGATGCTCTTCAGCAATTACAAATTATTCAGCAAGAGGTTCAAAAACAACAACAAGGCGGCACACCTCAACAACAAGGACAAGTTCAACAGCAAGAGCAAAAACAACAGCAGCAAGCTCAACCTGCTCAAGAAGAAAATAAACCTGGTAATGAAAATGAACAATTACAAAAAACTCTTGAACAGGAAGTTGGCGATGGCGAAGGTAAAGGTGAAAATGAAGCTAAGACTGATCAAAAATCAGAAACTAATACTCTTGAACCAGTACAGGGTACTACTAGTATTATTATGACTGAGATGGGTCAGGCTACAGTTAAAATAGGCCCAACCATTGAAATGGGAAAACAATAACGTAAAAATGTACCGGGCTGGAATTGTAGGCTTACCAAACGTTGGCAAATCAACTTTGTTTAATGCACTGATTAGAAATCATCAGGCTGAGGCAAGTAATTATCCTTTTTGTACTATTGAGCCTAATGTAGGAATTGTAAATTTACCTGATGAAAGACTTGAGAAGCTTGCAAAAATTGTAAAAACAGAAAAAATAGTACCTGCAGCTTTTGAATTTGTAGATATTGCAGGGCTTGTAAGAGGCGCAAGTAAAGGCGAAGGGTTAGGAAATCAATTTTTAAGTCATATAAGGGAAGTAGATGCCATTGTTCATGTAGTCAGATGTTTTGAAGATTCAAATATAATTCATGTAGAGCAATCAATAGATCCAATTCGTGATATCGAAATAATAAAGCTTGAGCTGGCATTAAGTGATCTCGAGTCAATTGAAAAAAAAATTGACAATGTTTCAAAAAAAGTAAAAAGCAATGATAAATCCAGTAAACATGAGCTTGAAATACTTGAAAAAGTACGAGATGTTTTAAATGATGGCAAATCTTTAGACACACTTTCCCTTGAAAAAGAAGATATGGCATTTTATAAATCACTTTTTCTTTTATCCGATAAGCCGGTAATTTATGCAGCAAATGTACTTGAAGGTGAAATCCAAAGCGCAAAAGAAAACAAATATGTTCAAAAGGTCCAAAAATATGCGGAAGAAACTAATGCCCGATGTGTACCAATCTGCGCCACACTTGAAGCTGAATTAATTGCATTAAATAAGGAAGAAAGAGAAGCTTTTCTGGGTAATAATTCACAAGGACAAAAATACACAGGCGTAGATGATCTTATTAAAGCTACTTTTGATTTATTAGGATTAAGCACATACTTTACTGCAGGACAAAAAGAAGCCAGAGCATGGACTATTCTTAAAAATACAAAAGCACCTCAGGCAGCAGGAGTTATTCATACTGATTTTGAAAAAGGATTCATTAAAGCAGAAGTAATAAAATATGATGATTTAATTCGACTTGGTTCTAAAGTAACAGTCAGAGAGTCTGGACTTGCCAGACTTGAAGGCAAAGATTATGTAGTTAATGACAGTGACGTAATTGAATTTAAATTCAATGTCTAAAAAGGAATCTCTTCAGTATTAATCATCTCATCAATATTAGTCTGAAGGCGAGGTTCCGTAACCCCACTTTCTACATCCCCAACTGTTTTCTTAAATCCTTCTGTCTGATTTTCTTTTTTTGAAGTATTAGTATCGGTCTTCACTGTAGATGGTGGTGCTTTTACTGAAAGCACATCTTCAATAAGAGTAATAGAGTTAGCATCAATTTCAACTTCTCTTTTTTTCTTTCCTTCATTATTAGTATAAGCATTTATCTGGGCTCTTCCTATAATAAGGACTTTATCGCCAGCCTTTAATTTTTTTTCGCATTCTTCTGCAAGATCACGCCAGGCATTTACTCTGATTATATGCCCTGCTGTTTTTTCCGACGACATTTGAGTACCACGTGGGATATAACTAACTTCTAAGAGCATATTTGTAACAGGAATATTAGAAGGCGTAAACCTTTTTTCCGGAGCTTCCTTTAGTGTGCCTGAAACTGTAATGCTGTTCAGACTCATTTTTAATTCTCTCTTCTTAAAACTACATGCCTGAGAACATCATCTGAAATAATAAGGGTTCTTTTTAAGGTATTCGGTGATTCTGGTGGTGCGTTAAATAAAAATGATATGTAATATCCTTCTTTAAAGGATTTGATTTTATGTGTAAATTTTCTTCGAACTGGCTCTTCTATCCTTACAATGTTTCCACCATAGTTTTTAATAGCAGATTCTACCTGAGATATATTTTTCTCAATATCATCATCACTTAGGTTAGGTTTGATGATTATTAAAGCTTCATATAAATTTTTTACAGGTGCTTTTTGCATAAGTGTCTAGATTATAACACTCATATACCTTTTTATTATTTATCTTTTTGTTCAATAATTATCTGTCTTTCATTCTCAGATATCTTACTTTTTCCATTATTTAAATATTGAATATACACACTTATCGATGAAAATAAATCCTTATTAAAAACTTCCTTAAAATTTTCAATCCATTCAATTAATACAACTGAGCCTTGATCCAGGTAAGCTTGAATTATATTTTC
>Ga0155197_120_pt1 | contig 6075 bp, 4 predicted proteins | sample RifCSPhighO2_02_FD_106165 | JGI IMG/M metagenome (GOLD analysis project Ga0155197, IMG submission 106165) | Candidatus Melainabacteria bacterium RIFCSPHIGHO2_02_FULL_34_12 | reverse complement strand
TGCAGGTTCCCCTCCATCCTGCGGTGCAGTAGCTCCTCGGATGGACACCTCCCTTCCGGCGTCACCCCCAGTGAATGGGACAGTTAATTATTTAGTTGACGGTGTACTAGTATAAAACGCCTCCCTTCAAATCGACTATCTCTGGAGCAAGCTCACAGAGTTTTTCGCTCGGGCGCAATAAAAATAATAAAGAATGGATTGAAAGAAGAATCCTGACTCAGTCAATTACTGAATAAATTAGTCCTTTAAACTCTTCTGCTACATCTACAAAAGAGTGATCAATGTTCCACTTGTAGAGTTCAACATGATTATTTTTTCTTCTTGCAAATTTATAATATTTTTCGATCTGAGCAGAGCCAACATATGTATCATTTATGCCTTCAACTAAAATTATCCGCGTATCAGATGGCAATTTATCAATATAATTTATAGGAGATGATTTTTTCATCTGCTTTATAGGATCATGAAATTTATAGAAATGGTCTTTTATAGGCTTACAAATATTTTCGTGCTTTGAAAACTGCAACATATACTCATAATTAATTACAGGCATAACAGCGGCTACTGCAGAGATTTTCGTCTGAATATTTTTATCGATTAAACTTAAAACATTCAATGCTAATGAGCCTCCCATCGAATTACCGAACAAATATATTTTTCTGGTATTGTACTGGGAAATTATATGTTTTATTGTTTTTATAGTAGCTGTAACTGTCTCAGGTGATGAACAGTGATAACTTTCAGTAAAGCCCAGACTTACAATAATAAGATCATCTCTATATTTAGTTTTTTTATCTAAAAGATTCAAACCGCCTGAAGTATAAGGATTCAGAACAAGCCGCTCGGTGCATCCTGCTCCATGAAAATAAAATAAAACATCAACGGGTTTTTCTTTATTTATTTTTGTAATATCCGGATATAAAATTATATTTTTAACAGAACTTGTGTTCTTGTTTTGTTTAGCTAAATATGCAATTCCCAATGATATGCAAATAAAAACAACTAAGATAAAAAGGTAAGACACTAATCTGTTTAATTTCATATTTTTAATATTATAACTGTGCCACAGTTGACCAAAAGTTTTCATCTGTCCTGTCGTAGAAAATTTTTGACTAGATCTATCAAGCAGTGTTGAAAGTTTAATTAGTTATGTACAAGACGGGCTTGGACATGACAGAAGATATGCAATGGACTTTACAAAAATACAAAATAAAATTACAATTATCTTAACCAGGCTAGATTTATCAAGCAGCTTTGAAAGTGGATAGGAAGAAGAGTCAAGATAAAAGTAGAGAAATAATACTTTTGGGATGTTTTGTCTCCATGGACTTAACTTAAATCTAGGAGCTCAAAAACTTCCTTCCATGGATATATCATAATATTTCCAATTTTTCTTTTCCTTGGAGCTCGGGATAAGCATATTGGAACAGCATTAGGTTGGATTTCTAAGAATGATTTGAGCCCAGATAAGTCAGACTTAGATGGGTTTTCTCGTGATTTAATTTCAATAGCATATATTTTTTTACTTGGGGTTTCTATTATTAAATCAACTTCTGCTCCTACAGATGTATTATAAAAAGAAAATTCCAAGTCTTTCTTTTTGTACTTATTTAAGCGGATCATCTCAGTAATTATAAAATGTTCAAAGGCATCTCCAAAGTCTTTACTACCAGGTTCTAATTTAAGAGATAACCTTTTAGCTAAAGCATTTCTAACACCAGTATCAAATAAATAAAACTTAGGATGCTTGACTAATCTTTTTCTTGTAGATTTTGAATAGGGCAAGAGAAAATAACCTACTAAAGTATCTTCCAGAATTTGGAAGTATTCTTTTATTGTTTTATGACTTGTTGCTGTTTCTCTGGAAATATTTGAAAAATTTATTATATTACCACTTTCATAAGCTGCAAACTTTAAAAATCTGACAAATGCTCCTATGTTTCTTACAATAGCTTCTGCTTTAATCTCTTCTTCTAAGTATGTTTCAGTATATGCTTCCAATGATTCTTTAGCATTTTCATCACTGTTTAGATAAATTGCTGGTAGAGTACCAAACTGAAGAGCTCTAGTTAAATTAAAATCATTCCCAATTTCAAGGTGGGTTAAAGGATATAGATTTCTAATCCATGCTCTCCCTCCTAGTAAATTAGCCTTTACTCTTTTAAGTTTTCTTGCGCTACTACCACTAAGACAAAAGTAACGCTTGATATTACTGTTTTCAATAAGATAGTGAATCTCATCAAGCAATTCAGGTATTTTTTGAACTTCGTCAATAATAATATATTTTATTTTCTTATCAAGCCCTTCAACCTCTTCTCTTAATAAAGAGGGATTTGCAGCAAGTCTTGTATATTCTTTTGATAAAAGAAGATCATAGTAAACAGATTCTGATTTTGAGAAAGTATCTTTAATTAATGTGCTTTTTCCGGTCTGACGTGGACCAAACAAAAAGAAATTTGCATTTCTAGGTAATTCAGTCAATCTATTCTTAATACCCATGCTTCCATTATACCTTGCATTTTGGAAGTATAGGTATAAAATTACAATTATCTTAACCAGGCTAGATATATTAAGCAGCTTTGAAAGTGGATAGGGAGAAGGACAAAACAGGCTGCTTCAAATAAAAAGGTTATTATTTGTTGAAATAATCATCTGCAAGCCATTACTCCATTTTTAACCATTTCAAGAATAAAGTTTTGCTCTAGCTCTGTCATATCATTGTAAAATGGCAATCGTAGCAATCTTTCACTTATATCCTCAGTAACAGGCAAATCTCCCATTTTACAACCAAGCTTTTTACCCATTGGTGATGTATGTAGGGGTATGTAATGAAAAACACTTTTTATCCCATTTTTCTCAAGAGCAGAGATTAGATTATTGCGAGCTTGTTTATTTTTAGTAAGCATATAGAACATATGATAGTTAGAGATACAATCGGCAGGAATCACTGGCAATTTAACCACTTCTGCTTTTTCTAATTCTTGTAAGTTCATAAGATATCGTTCATAAATGGTCTGCCTGGTTTTATTTATTCTGTCCATATTTTCAAGCTGGGCATATAAAAATGCTGCTAGTACATCAGAAGGCAAATATGAACTTCCTAAATCCTGCCATGTATATTTATCGACTTCACCACGAGCAAATTTGCTTCTGTCTGTTCCTTTTTCTCTTATTATTTCAGCACGTTCTATAAATCTTTCATCATTAATAACAATTGCTCCACCCTCACCACACATAAAATTCTTTGTTTCATGAAAGCTGTAGCAGCCAAACGTTCCAATGGTACCTAAATATTTCTCTTTATACTTGGCATTTACTCCCTGAGCAGCATCTTCAACTACAAGGATATTATGGCGTTTTGCTATATCCATGATTCTATCCATCTCACATGCTACACCAGCATAGTGAACTACAAAAATTGCTTTTGTATTTTTTGTAATTTTACTTTCTATTAAATTTTCATCAATGTTTTTAGTATCCTGTCTTATATCTATAAAAATAGGTTTTGCACCCCGTAAAACAAAAGCATTTACAGTGGAAACAAAAGTATATGACGGCACAATGACTTCATCTCCTTCTTTTAAATCAAGCAATAAAGCTGCAAGTTCAAGTGCATGGGTACATGAAGTAGTTAAAAGAACTTTTTTGGCATTGAATTTTCTCTCCATTAATTCATGGCATTTTTTTGTGTAGATACCATCACCTGAGATTCCCCCACTAAGTACAGACTCTCTTATATAATCAAGCTCTTTACCTGTAAAGGATGGTTTGTTAAAGGGTATTTTACTAATCATTTCTTTCATAGCTATTAATATACAACAAGCTCAATCTTTATTAGCAACTAAAAAGAGTGAACTCCCTACTGGCAAAGAAACACCTAATTTAATTAATAAACGCTCTAAATCTAATACTTTTTCTAGTAAAAGATTAAGATATTTATTTAAGTTAAATTCAGACATATCTTCTTTTTTACTCTTAGAGGATTTAAATCTTAACAACCTGGATAAAACAAACAGTGGTAATAAAAATGTAATAAATGAAGTCATTCTTACTACTTTAAAACCACATGATTCTACTTTTGCTTTAAGTTCTTTTGAACTATATCTCCTAACGTGGTGACTAAATTCATCTACTTTACTCCATAAAAACATGTGCTGCGGAACTGTTAATATCAATCCACCACCAGGTTTTACAGCTTTATATATTTGATCCAAAACTTTTTTATCGTCTGCAATATGCTCTAACATATCAAAGGCTCCCACTACTTCAAATTCTTCTTTAAAAGGTATATTTCTTGCATCCATTTGAAACAAGGTTGCTACCGGTACACGTTTAGATGCAAATTTCAATCCTTCAGCTAAACCTTCACTCCCATACAAATCAATGTCAGGAAAGGCACGGTTAATGCCTGACAATACAAAACCAGTTCCACAGCCAACTTCAAAGAAATTATTTATATCAGGGAAATAGTTTTTAATTGCCCAGTTAATTAATTTATTTCTTGCACAAAACCAAAAACTGTTTTCTTCTACTTTTATCAGTCTATTAAAAAATTCAACTTCAAATCCAATATCTTTTTGTTCATTGGATTCTAAAGAAAGGATTGGTCTTCCATCTTTGATTTGCGGTTTATAGCCACATTTTAAACAATTCCAGATATTTTGTTTAAGCTCACATTTACATTTTATACAGGTTTTCATAACTATATTCCAAGCATCATGATATCAATACTTCCATTCAACATACAGACTCCATAGCCCTTCCATCAATATGGCAAACCAAAGAGTCAGTTAATTGCTTTTTATCTGAAAAATAATATTTCCTTCTTGTAAATCTTTCATGTAAGAGGAGAGTAGACAATAAAAAAAGGAAGGCTTGATTTTCTCTATGACTTATTTTTTCATATGGAGTTTGATATATCTTATGAATAAAACTTTTCACAAAATCTACATTAATAAATTCAAGCTCCTCTAATAGGTCTTTTGAATTAAGTAAGTCAAAGTAAATATTATTTTTTTTATCTAAAAAAGGGGGGGGCAAAGGAGATAAATACGGCTGCTTTGGTCTATTTACTACTGAACTTGGCAACTCATCTTTAAAGGCCAGCTTTAATATATGTTTTTCATTAAAATCACCCGTGAGTTTTAAGCTATCAGAAAATGAATTTGAAAGAGCTATGACATTAGAATCTAGAAATGGTAGCCTACTTTCAACACTGTTAGCATAGCTCATCCTATCTCCTTGAGAAGATAGTAAATAGCCAGCCAGGAGAGTTGTACACTCTAGCCATTGTGCACGTTTCATAATCGGTAAACTAAAGAATTCCTTTTCATGCAGACTTATATATTTCTTTAAAAAAGACAGGCTATCAGTCGGAAGATTTAGAATACGATCATTAAAACTTGAATTGCTAAATCGCATTTCATGAGAGAAAAGTCCTGGAATAGTTTCTTTAGTAAATCTTTCATACAGAGGGACCAAAAAAGATACATTTTCTTGAATCTTTGTCAAATAAGGATAGAGTTTTTGTAATTGATTTCTTTTTTCTTCATAATTAACTGTATTATTCCAACTACTTCTTAAAATTGTTTCTTTATATAAATCATATCCCAAGAAAAATTCATCAGAGCCTTCTCCAGTGAGGACCACTTTAATACCAGAATGTGCAACTTGCTTTGAGAGAAGATACATAGGAACAAATGCTGTTCTAAAAACAGGAATCTCTACATGCCAAAGAGCTTTATCAAAATTGTCAAGTATATTCTGATCTGAAATAATTACTTGCTCATGATTTGTCCCTAAATGCTTACTAACTTCTTGTTGAAAAGATGTTTCATCAAATTCTTTTCTTTCAAAGCCAACAGAAAAAGTACGAATAACATTGTCTGAATATTTTGTCGCAAGCAAAGTAACAATAGAAGAATCAATCCCTCCACTTAAATAGGTCCCTACTTGCACATCACTTCGTAGCCTGAGTTTAACACTATTTGAAAGCTCAAAACGTAGTTTTTCAATGGCTTCTGATTCAGAGCCTTTAAATTGGGGCTCACAAAAATCCAATTGATAATAATGGTT
>Ga0155197_106_pt2 | contig 7009 bp, 6 predicted proteins | sample RifCSPhighO2_02_FD_106165 | JGI IMG/M metagenome (GOLD analysis project Ga0155197, IMG submission 106165) | Candidatus Melainabacteria bacterium RIFCSPHIGHO2_02_FULL_34_12 | reverse complement strand
TCATTTCTGCATGCCAAAGTCCCATCAACATATCCAGATCCTACCGGATTACATTCAGTGCAAGGTGTTGGCGTTGGAGTTAACATTGGACAACAACATTGTCCCCATTGACCACTTACAGATCCAATTGAACAGGTTTGAGTTGAACTACTACAGGGACACATTATTGTTGGAGGTCCAGAAGTAAAGCTACAAGGAGGATCATTGCAAATTAGAGCATGTGAGGCTAGATAAAGAAATCCAAAGTTAGCAAAAAGTACTATAAATAAAATAAGAGCAAGATTCTTAAAATATTTTTTATTTTTCATATTTAAATTAATCCCTGTTTATGATTCATATAAACTTTAAAAGATTATAAAACAAACTGCCAATAAAATTGTTTGTTATAAGAAGACATTAACACTAATTATATACCTCCTTTTTTTATATGCTTTTTATCACAAAAGTTATATTAAATAAATTTAATTTTCATCTTCATCATCTTCTTCTTCAGATGCATCTTTCTTTCTGCATTTGCAAATATCTTTGTTTTTCTTTTTACTGAATTTAGTCACACATTCTTTTTCTGGATTTTCGCATTTTCCGTTACAGTCCGGTGGTTTGCATTCTCCGCATTTTTTATCAGAAGTATCTTCTTCTTCTCTTGCATAAATAGTGCCATCAGGTGATGGTTCAGTACTTACTGTATCTGGATAACAGGTACAACCTCCTGTATTAGGTCCACAATGTGAACCAGCTCGACATCCACCTCCACAGGTAGGGAAAGAATTAGTACATGATGCACCACAACCACAATAATCACCGAGAATTCCCGTTAATACCTGGCAGACTTCTGGATCAGAACAACTACCTGCTGAGCAGTTAGGTGCAGTACCACCACCGCATGTACCAGAAGGGGATGGAGTAGGAGTAGGTGCTGGAGTTGGACTTGGGGGAGAAGTATAACAATTACAACCATACAAATATCCAGAGTCACAATATTGACCTTGAGGACATGCACCAAGAGAACAAGAACCTCCTGGTAGAGATGCACATGCTGGTGGTATTGGAGTGGGGGATGGTGTTGGTGTTGGAGTCGGTGTAGGCGAAGGAGATGGCGTTGGAGTCGGTGTTGGTGTCGGACAACAACATGTACTTGAACCAGTTGCATAAGTGAAAGTCTCTGGTTCCTGACCAGCTGGACAGCTACCATCAGCATTAGGTTGTCCACCACCGCCTGGTCGCCCATAACATGCACTAGCAAAGCTGGTATTGCTACAGTCAGGGGTAGGAGTAGGAGTTGGCGTTGGAGTAATACAAAAACAAGGAATTGCAGAAGTGTTACAACCGGTACTACCAGGTATATCGTAACAATTGGTTCCATCAGAACCACATGCAACATTTGCACAATCTGAGCAATAACAAGTTTTTCCAGTAGGATCCAGAGAACTTGCTCTGCAATATTGCCCTGCAGTACATGCATGCTGACTGCTGGTTAACGGACTCCAGTTGCATCCATTATTTTCACAACCATCAGGCTGCGGACTAGGACGCGGTGAAGGAGTGGGAGTAGGACAGGTAAAACTTAAGCTACATATCCCTGCTGCTCCTCCACACACACCTGTATAACTCATTCCATTTGAGGGACAAGTACAAGAGCAAGAGTCTCCTGACATTCCTGTTCCTACACATGATCTATTAGAACTTCCGCAATTAGAAGCAAAAGAACTTTGTACACTAGTACTAAATAAAAGAAATAAAGATAAACTTAAAATCTTTAATCTATATGCTAAAGAATGTTTAGTTTTCATCATCGGAATCTATATCCTCATCAGATGCATCTTTCTTTCTACATTTACAGATATCTTTCTTTTGCTTTTTACTGAATTTGGTTACACATTCTTTTTCTGGATTTTCGCATTTACCGTTACAGTCCGGTGGTTTGCATTCTCCGCATTTTTTATCTGGACTGTCAATTTGATTTTGTTCTTCTAAGAATTCTGTGTCTGTTGTTGTAGTTCTGAACATTGGAGTGTTTGAAGCACATTTGCAATTAGCGTTCAGAGCATCAAATTTGCAGGTAAGTCCAGTACAGCACCCTGTCAACATGCCACATACAAAATCATTAAGACCATCTCCACAACCCTGGTCTAGTACTAGACAGGTTGGTGGAGCTGTTGAGCATTGACAGGTACTATTACATGCAGTACAACTACCTAGAGCTAAACCATCACAAACTTCTGCACCGTTTATTATATTATCTCCACATACTGCTGGAGGTGGTGGTGCTACTGGACCACATGCAGATTCATTACAATCTGTTTGAGTAAGATTATCGCAACAAACTAGTGCTGCTCCTGTTGTAGGACATTGGTGTTGTCCTGTTGGGCATGCACAAGCAGAACAGGTACTGTTACATATTCTAGGCAAAGCACAATTAGCAGTGCCATCACAAATTTCTCCTACACCAGTGTCAAGTGCTCCATTTCCACAAGCAAGAACACAACGAATACCTGGATTTCCACCTGGACAATCTGTGCCTGCAGGTGAACCAGCAGTACAGGTACTACTTGGATCTCCATTGCAAATCTTTCCAGTGGCACAACTAGTACCAGATGGAACATAAGGACATCCAGGTTGTGAAGTGTCACATTTTAGTAATTGTCCATCAACACCAGCATTAGCACATTTAAGAGTATTATTTAGATCATTAAATATTCCACACCCTGCACAAGGAGTAGGAGTAACACAAACACCAGCAGTACAAGAACCAGTTACAGTCCCAACTGTACATGTAGCACCGTCATTATTAGAACAAGTACAAGTAGTAGTATTCCATTGTTTGCATGGAGTAGGACAAGTAGATGGTGGGGTACAGGCAGGTGTCGGTGTTGGTGGAGCACAAGTAGCATTTGGACTAGCTCCACTGCATGTTGTTGTGCCTAGACAGTACATTGGAGATCCCCACGTACTACTTGCAGAGCATGTTTGAATTTGTGTGGTGCTGAAACATTTTTTATCACCTGGATTACAAATTGGTGTCGGAGTAGGTGTAGGGCAGCATCTCTGAAGAAGGATACCAGTAGTGGAATGATAATAATTAGAGCAAGCTGTACCTGCAGAACAAGGAACAGGAGTGCTCGTACAGCTGTTACCATTTCCAACAAATGTACAGCTACCTGAACAGGAAGGATTAGGACATATTTGTCCAGAATTTGCTGTTGCTTGGTTCGCAGTTCCATTACAATGGCAAGGAACTGTTGTGCCACTTATTGGGCAGTTACAATTACCTGCTGAAGCCCCATTGTTGGTTGCTGTACAGCTGGATTTATAAAACGTGCCTGGTGTACAGGCTGCATGTGAGAACAGATAAAGAAATCCAAAGTTAGCAAAAAGTACTATAAATGAAATAAGAGTAAGATTCTTAAAATATTTTTTATTTTTCATATTTAAATTAATTCCTGCTTATGATTCATATAAACTTCAGAATATTATAAAACAAACTGCTGATAAAATAGCTTGCTTGTTATAAGAAGAGATTAACACTAATTATATACTTCCTCTTTATATGATCTTTATCACAGAAGCTAGATTAAATAAATTTAAGGTTTGGACTTTATCTGAAAAATACCAGAAAAACATAAATGACATAAAAGATTAATATTCAAATCATCAATATTTGATACAATTTCATTGTTATGGAAAATAAGAAAATAAAAAGAATATATAAAGAAATTAAATCCTTAAATCCTATTGATCTTTCAGAGGTAAGAGATAAACTTATCCCTGTATTTCTTGATCTGGAAAAAGAAGAACCCTTTAAAGATAGAAAAGTTATTAAGATGCTAAAGAGAAGATATGAACTTGCAAAAAAAGAACATAAACAAAAAAAGCTTATTAATGCAGTAACTTATTTGAAAAAATCCCTTGGCTAACCAGGAAAATTATAGATTAAAACTAACTTCTGCTAGTCAGAAAGATATAGATAAATTATCTCCAAAAATAAAAGTTGAACTCTTAGAAAGGCATTTTACCAGGCTCGTATTAAGCCCAAGAAACTACTCTAGAAGATTACATGGTGATTTAAAAAATTGCTTCTCATATCATTTTGGACATCATCCTGAATATAGAATACTTTTTACTATAGTTTCAGATGAAATTGTGATTTTAATGATTGCAAAAAGGGAGAATTTTTATAAAGATGCTTATAAGAGATTATAAGTTTTCTTTGGACTTTATCTGAAAAACACCAGAAAAACATAAATGACATAAAACATCCCAGAAAATAAAAATGTTTTATATGTCAATTTATTCCTTTTTAAGGAAAATAAAACAATGGCTGCGCTTATAAGACAGAACACAAACGTTAGATAAGAGAAAGGAGATGATATTTTCCAGCTGGTAAATAAAAGTCCAATGGTTACCGGAAAAGTGCTCTGGAAGACCAATGCACCTGAAATATTTCCTACGGCCAGGGTATCTTTTTTCTGCCTTATCCACATCCAGCTATTAAACTTTTCAGGAAGTTCTGTAGCCAATGGCGTAAGCAGAAGACTAATCATAAATGCAGGAAGATCAAAATGATGTGAGACTTCTTTTATTACATCTACAAAATGATGTGCACTGAAAATTAAAAATGCAAGAGACAATAAAAGTTGAAAAATAATTAGTGGCGTTTTTGGCTTAAGCATAGGGAAAATCCTGCTTAAAATAAACGGGTCCAGATTTTCGTGAAGCTCTTCTCCTTTGTACTCAGTTTTTGTTTCTTCTTTAATTGTAAGATAGAGATAAAGAAGATAAATAAAAATCATTACTACGCCTAAAATTAGATGAAAAATATGACTTAAAAACATTGCAAGGAATGCAAGAGAAAAAGAAATAATAAAAAATGTAAGATCTCTTTCAAGAATGGTTTTATCCATATTTATTTTTACTGAGCTTCTTCTTCCTGTTTTAAAATAAAGCCAGCTGGAAAGCCCGATTAAAAAAAATGCAACCGTAGTAAGCATAAAAGGCGCTCCAATAATTGCACCAATGCTTATCTGATTAACCGAGTTTAGGGTTTCAGCCTTTCCTGATAAAATATTTATTAAATCTGCTCTTTTTATTCCCCAGAAAATTGCTACTAAAGGAACAATGGTCTCAGGTAATGCCGTCCCTACAGCTGCAAGCAAACTACCTGTAATGCCATGTGACAGATTTAATTTTGCACCCAGCCATTCAATGGAATTGCTGAAAATAATGCAGGAAATCAGAATTGCAAACAGTGAAATACAGAAATAAAATACAAGTTCCATTTAATGCCTCACAAAGATAGAATAGTCTATATTCAAATTAATTTCAAAATTTAAACAGCTTATATTACAAATGAACTACATAAAAGATAAAAGATATATTAATCTGCTCCTCAGTTTTTTGTTGTTTATATCTTTTTTTACTTACAATGAAATCTTATTTCACAAAGCAAGCGCAGATTCAGAAAGCTTAAAAGCTAAAGAAGTATACCGGGCAGCACTGGATATATTAAATAAAAAATATTATTTAAAATCTAGAGTAAGCACAGATATATATCAAAATAAATATGAAGATAAAATTAAAAATCTCCACGATGCACATAAATATATAACTAAAGTTCTTAAAGAATTAAATGATCCATATACCAGGCTTCTTACTAAAGAAGAATTTGAAGATGAACAAAACATTATTAATTCAAAGCTAATTGGAATCGGGATAAAAATTGCAAATGAAAAACCAGTTATAGTAGATATTTTGCCAAATAGCCCTGCTAAAGAATGCGGCATAAAACCTAATGATTATATTTTAAATATAGATAATAGAACTACCAGAAATCTTTCTTCAAATCAAATTGCAAGCTTAATGAGAGGACCCAAAGGAAGTATTCTTACTATTAAATTAAAAAGAGATAAAAACACAATTACAAAAACCCTTAAACGCAGAGAGCTTGAATTTGTAAGTGTTTCATCTAAGGTTCTGGATGATAATATTGCACTTTTAAAAGTTAATTCTTTTATTCCGGAAGATACCAGTAGACTTTTTAAAGAAGAACTGATTAAGCTTATGTCAGCCAGTGGAATAATTATTGATCTTAGAAATAATTCAGGCGGTCTCTTTAAAAATGCAGTTGAAATTGCAGATATGTTTTTAAGCGAAGGGAAAATCGTAAGCACTGTAAATCCTTCCGGTAAGACCAATGAATTTGCAAATTCAAATAAATTATATGGATCAAATCTTGTAATTCTGGTAAATGAAAAAACTGCAAGTGCCAGCGAAATTCTTACCAGTGCACTGAAAGAAAACAATCGTGCTCATATAATCGGTAAAAAAACTTATGGAAAAGGACTGATTCAGGAAATCATTAAACTTCCTGATGATTCTGCTCTACATGTAACTGTGTCCTCTTACTTAACACCTAATGGCCAAAACATAAATAAAACCGGTGTTATCCCGGATGAAATCATCACAGATGAAGACACCCAGTTAAAAAGAGCAAGGGAAATTTTACATTCGTTAATGCAAGATTCTCAGTTAGCTTCTTTATAAGACTTTCTTAATGTCATTCCCGCCCCCTGCTTTCGCAGAGGATACACTCCAGCTTGACTGGAGAATGCCATGGAATCTTGTTATAATAAAACTATGACGACTAATTTACCAAGACATAATATAGGTGCCATATGTAGCCAGGTCAGCTTTGACAAAGTTACCCATGCAGTTCATCTCTTAAATATTCAGAATGTGTTTCAGACACCTACACTTCCTGCCACACTTTCACAGTTTGTAGTTGCTAACCAATGGACTAATGCTCAGGGTGATTTTTTGCAACAGCTTGAACTTTATACTCCCAGCGGGCAGCTTCTGGCTGAAAGAAAAAATCAATTTACCATAACATCCAGTCCGCCTATTTCATGCCACTGGTGCATTGATTCATTTTCAATGATGCTTACACTGCGAGAAACCGGCGTATATTATGTCACCATATCAATAGGAAGACTTGAAGGGCCTATGGAATCAG
>Ga0155197_104_pt2 | contig 8457 bp, 8 predicted proteins | sample RifCSPhighO2_02_FD_106165 | JGI IMG/M metagenome (GOLD analysis project Ga0155197, IMG submission 106165) | Candidatus Melainabacteria bacterium RIFCSPHIGHO2_02_FULL_34_12 | reverse complement strand
GGGACGACGTCAAATCATCATGGCCCTTACGGCCAGGGCTACACACGTGTTACAATGGGCGCCACAACGGGCTGCAACTGTGCAAACAGAAGCGAATCCCTTAAAAGCGCTCTCAGTTCAGATCGTAGGCTGCAACTCGCCTACGTGAAGTTGGAATCGCTAGTAAATGCAGATCAGCACGCTGCATTGAATACGTTCCCGGGTCTTGTACACACCGCCCGTCACACCATGGAAGCTTGTGACGCCCTAAATCGGGATCTCAACCGCAAGGAGAGAACCGCCTAAGGCAGCGCCGGTGACTGGGGTGAAGTCGTAACAAGGTAGCCGTACCGGAAGGTGCGGCTGGATCACCTCCTTTCTAAGGAGAAAAACTAACAGCAAATTTATTTGCATGTAGTTTAAGTCGAATCATTTGAAGCTTAAAAGTTACTCAAATACTATTAAGTGGAAGTTTTAATGATGGCAGGATTGCATTTCGGTACAGAGAAGTTTAGGGGCAAACCAATGTGTTTGCCCAAATGTAGGGGCATACCAACGTGTTTGCCCAAATGTAGGGGCATACCAACGTGTTTGCCCAGTAGAAGTATAGAATTAAAGAATATGATTTCTTTGGAAACTTACAGCTAATCTTGTAAGCCAAAAAAGAACTGTAATTATAAGAAATAATCCAGATAGAACTCTATAGAGATCTTTTTTCTTGGTTACAGAAAGTTCGCCAATTCTTTCATCTTTTTTAAGAATGTATTCTGGTGAAATAAACCAAGCTGTAATAAAGCCACTTATTAGACCCCCAAGATGTGCTGAATTGTCTATTCTTGGAAGTAAAAATCCTAATAATAAATTTATTATCACCAGAGTATACATAGATTTAAATTTTAAATTTGCACCGGACATTTTCTCTCTTTGTCTAAAGAAAAATACTATTAAACTTCCGATGATTCCAAAAAGAGCCCCTGATGCTCCTATTGCAATGCCGCTGGAAAATGCATAGCTTGCAAGTCCAGCTCCCCAGCTTGATATCAGGTATATTAATAGAAATCTAAATGGTCCAAAAATTGATTCAACTTCAAATGCGAAAATATATAAGGCAGTAATATTTAATAATAAATGCAATAAGTTCCCGTGTAAAAAAGTACAACTTATAAATCTCCAATATTCACCATCTGTTATGCCAGGATTCCATTTAGCGCCAAGAAATATTATTGCTTTTTCACTGTACATAGCACCGTATAAAACCTCGATAATAAACATTGTTGCAATAAATGTAAGTATTATTCTTGTTAAAAAGGGTTTATGCTTGGGGATAGTGGGATTAAAAGTTACATAGTCATCATTAGACATTTTAATTACGCTCAACTATTTGATTGAAATCACAGATCTTTTCTAAGAGTGTTTTCCCCTTTTTTAGGAGTGCCTGTCTTGCGTTTTTGATTTTTATGTCAGGATCGTTTACTAGTATTTTGTCAAAAAAGTTATTTATTGGTTCTGTTAATCTTTTGAGTGAGTTGTAATACTCGTCAATATTCTTATATTTGCCTTTGTTCATCTCTTCAAATAGTTTCAGTAATGTTTGTTCTTCTTGTGATTTTAAAACATTTGTATCTAAGTCATTACTAACATTTGGTTCAATAATTCGTACTAGTCTTTTTGCGGCTATTAAGAATGCTTTATTTTCTTCGGTAAGTTTTTTAAAGTCTTTATATAGCAATTTTAATTTGTCTCTTGTTAAATAAAGATTGGTTAGTGGAGCTCCAGTAGCAAATACTGCATCTGTAAGATCCTGAATCGGTGCATGAACAAAATAATTTAATTTTAGTCGTTCTGTTAAAAACTCTTTGACTTTAGATATTGTTTCATTTGTTGTTTTTGATTTCAGGTTATCATCAGCAATATTATCCCTGAATGACTCCATGATCATAGATAAATCAAAAACCACATTATAGTGATCTTGAATAGCTTCAATGTTTATAAATAGCCAATGTGTTTGACTCCTCAGTGCAAATGGATCTGTTGAACCAGTTGGAATTTTGTTTATAGAGAATAAGCAAATTATATTATCTAGTCTGTCAGCCAGTCCTATAATCTGAGCAATTGTATTGTTTGGATCTGGGTTACTATAATGCTCTTGAATACCTTTGCAGATTTCTTCTTTAATATGATTTTTTCTTGCATATATTGAACCAATAATTCCCTGCAGTTCAGGCATTTCAAATACCATATGGGTGGTTAGATCAAGTTTGCATAACTTTGCTGTCTGCATTACATCTTCTTTAGTGCATTTTAGTGTTTTGTTTTGTGATGAAAGTAGGTTATAAATAAATACTGATAATTTAGTTATTCTTTCAACTTTTTCTTTCATTGCTCCAAGTCCTTTTTGGTATGTGACTTTAGATAATGTCTCTATTCTGGCTTCATAATTAAATGGTAATTTTAAATCTTCTTCCATGAAGAATTTTGCGTCGTTTAATCTCGCGCGTACGACTTTTTCGTTTCCTCGTTTTATATTTTTTGTCGTATCTTGGTTATTTAATTCATTGCAGTTTGTGATTACTAGAAATTCAGGTAAGATATTTTTAGATTTATCATAAAGTACAAAATACTTTTGATGCTTTTCTAATACAGTCTCAATTACTTTAGCTGGTAAGCTTAGAAATTCAGAATCAAATTCACAAACAATTACTCCTGGAGATTCTGTAATATTTATTACTGTTTCTAGTAAGTTATTTGGATTGTCTGATAATGTGGCATTTAATTCAGTGCATTTCTTTAAGAGCAAGTTTTTGTAAATAAATTGTTTTCTGCTTTCAGGATTACATTGAACAAATAATGTTTTTAAGATTTCTTCATACTTAGATGATTCAGTGATTTCAGCTTTTATGTTTTTTGAATTTAAGTTTCTGTGACCAAATGTATATTTGTCGCTGTTTATGTTTGCATATTTAAAGTTAATCACCTTATTATCTATCAAGGCTACTATCCATCTGATGGGACGAGCAAATTTTTCATCATAATTTCCCCAGGTCATAAATTTCTCGCCAGAAGTGCTTCTTATGCTGTTTGGCAGAATATTGGAAAGTAAATCCGAGATGTTTTTGCCGCCGGTTGTTACCTTTGCAAAAACATAATCAAGGTCATTGATTTTTTTCACAAAGAGATCTTTTGGTTCAAGATTGTATTTTTTTGCAAAACCTATGGCAGCTTGGGTTGGATTACCATTATTGTCGAATGCTTTTGTCTTATCCGGCCCTTTTACTTCTGTTTCTTTCTTTTCCTGTAATAAGGGCAGATCTTGTATATAAACAGCTAATCTTCTGGGTGTATTAAATGTCTTGATTTGATTCTCGGAAATATTAATGTCATTTTCAGTTAATCCTTTTTTTATATTTTCTTTAATTTGTGTACAAAGATTGTTAATCAGCCCTGGAGGTAGTTCTTCTGTTCCTATTTCAAATAACATTTCAGCCATTTATATTTGTATTTCACTATATATTTCTTACTTGTAATATTTACTCATATGCTGTTAAAATATCAAAGCTTAGTAATATAGTAACGGAAGATTAGATTCAAATTTTAACTTTTAATAAAACATATGGCATGTCCTAAAAAGAAAACATCACATAGAAAACAGCACCAAAGAAGAGCAAAATGGGTAGCAATACTACCTAATATTACGAAATGTTCTAATTGTGGTGAATCAGCTATATCACATAATGCCTGTACGTCATGTGGCTTTTATAATGGCAGAGAATATATAAAGTCACTGCCACGAAAAAAACGAAAAGCAACTGCTTAATCAAATTTAAACATAAGAAAATTTTAATTATGAGGAATAAATTGACATGACAACAATAGCAGTAGATGCTATGGGAGGTGATTATGCACCTGATGAAATAGTTCATGGTGCAGTAATTGCAGCAAAAGAATATGGTGTAAAAATTTACCTATGTGGTTTAGAAGATGTAATTCAGCGTGAATTAAATAAATATTCAGGAGCTGAATTACCCATAGAAATCATCCCAGCCTCAGAGGTTATTGATATGGGTGAATGTCAGCCTGCTTCAGCTGTTAGAAAAAGACCAAATTCATCTATTGTTGTAGCTATGAATCAAGTCGCTAATGGATTAGCAGGTGGCGTAGTTGCAGCTGGAAGTACTGGTGCAGCAGCAGCAGCAGCATTATTTACCTTAAAAAGGATTGAGGGTATTGAAAGACCATGTATAGCAGCTGTTATGCCTACGCATGATAAGCCAGTGATTTTAGCTGATGCCGGAGCAAATGTTGATTCTGCAAGTAAACATTTGGTCCAAAACGCATTAATGGGAGCTGCTCTTTCAAAAGGATTGTTTAAAATCAACAATCCAAAAGTTGCACTTTTAAATATAGGGGAAGAACCTGGCAAAGGAAATGTAATTGTAAAAGAGGCCTATGATATTCTGAAATCTATTCATGAATTAAACTTTGTTGGAAATGTTGAGGGACGTGATGTGCCACAGGGTGCATGTGATGTTTGTGTTTGTGATGGTTTTGTAGGCAATGTTTTTTTAAAAACTGCTGAGGGTGTTGCTAAGATGGTAGCAACCATGCTTCGAGAAGAACTTACAAGGGATGTTATGGGTAAATTGGGAGCATTATTAGCAAAAAATAGTTTTTACAGATTAAAAAAGAGAATTGATTATGCAGAATATGGTGGAGCCCATTTATTAGGTGTTAAAGGAGTTTGTATAATTGCTCATGGCAGTTCGAAGCATATTGCAATAAAAAACGCTATAAAAGTTGCAAAAAGTGCAGTAGAGGGAGATATTATCAAATTAATCGAAACATCGGTTCAAAATTATGTTAAAAATTAATCTTGTTAAGCTAATTGAAATCTAATTTAAGTTAATAAATAAGATAAAACTGTGCAAAAAAATTATGGTGTAAAAATTTTATCATTTTCAGGATCACTTCCGTCAAAAGTGGTAAAAAATAAGGATTTGGAAAAATTATTTGAAACATCAGATGAATGGATTTTTACTCGTACTGGAATTAGTGAACGAAGAATAATATCTGGAAATGAAAGCAGCCTAACACTTAGTTATGACGCTGCTCTTAAGGCTTTGGCTAATGCGGAATTATCCCCGGAACAAATTGACCTAATAATAGTTGCTACAGCTACACCAGACATGCTTTATCCTTCTACTGCTTGTTTGTTGCAGGGTAAGCTGGGTGCTAAAAATGCTGTAAGTTTTGATATCTCAGCAGCTTGTTCAGGTTTTATTTATGGAATGGTTACAGCAGCACAGTTTATATATAGTGGTATGTATAAAAACATTCTTCTTGTAGGAGTTGATGTTCATTCCAGATTCATTGACTGGAGTGAAAGATCCGTGGCAGTTCTTTTTGGTGATGGTGCTGGAGCTACTGTTCTTAGCAGATGTTTACCTCAGGATGATGAGTTATGCGGATATTTAATTAATTCTGATTCTGATATTAATTTAGATCTGAATCTGGGAAATAAAAACGTTTCATTTGATAAATTTAAAGAAGAAACCAGTCCGGATTTTGTACGAATGAATGGTCGTGCGATTTATCAGTTTGCATTAAGAGTAGTTCCGGATGTGGTTAATAAATTAATGGATAAATTAAATATGACCACAAAAGACATTGATTATTTTGTTCCACACCAAGCAAATCAAAGAATTATTGATGCTGTAGCCCAGCGAATAGGCTTTAGCCCAGACAAAGTAATATCAAATATAAAGTATGTAGGTAATACCTCAGCAGCTAGCATACCTCTTGCTATTGTTGATGCTATAGATAAGGGGCAAATAACAGTACCCAGTAAATTATTGCTAGTTGGATTTGGTGCTGGTCTAACATGGGGTGCTATTGTAATAAAATTAAATGTTAATGGTAAAGGTGAAAATGTATAATTTATGAATCAACGAAAATGAATGGTAAAAGATTTTATTTTTGGTTTTTAATTTCTGCTTTGCTTTTCTTGCCAATTTGCAACAGTTTTCTTGTAAATATACAGAAATTGCTTTTATCAGTAAATGAAAATAAACGCTATAGGCAGATTTTAGGTACACTTAATGACGAAAATATTAAATTATCTAATAAAGTGAGATATTATCAAACGGAAAATGGAATAAAAACCTTAATAAGGGATAGATTAAATAAAGTTGAAAAAGATGAGGTCTTGATCAAAATCCAAAATAAAAATATAAAATCACAATAATATGACAAACATGAAATTAAAAATACAAACTAACCCAAGCAAAAAAAATAACGAGATTGAAATGTCGGTTGAGGCGTTGCCTGAAATATCAGATAAAGCTTATTCAATTGCGTTTCGGGAAATAGCAAGTAATGTTGATATTCAAGGTTTTAGAAAAGGTAAGGCACCTAAAGAATTAATAGAAAAGCAAGTCGGAAAAGGTTATATTTGTCAAAAAGCTTTTGAGAAAATATTTTATGATGTCCTGTTAAATGCAGCAGTTCAGGAAAAATTAGAAATAATAGATGTAGTTGAAATACAGTCATATAATTTATTGCCAGGAGTTCCCTTTACATTTAAAGCAACAGTGGAATTAAAGCCTGAAGTTGATCTTGGGAAGTATAAGGGACTTAAAATTAAAGCCACTAAATATGAATATGATAAAGAAGCTTTCACTCAGAAAACATTAGAAAAAATTGTAAATAATATGATTACCTATAGCAAAACATCAAATAGAGATACTGTAAGAGAAGGTGATTTGATAGTTGTTAATTTCGAAGGGAAATTTAATGATGGAACAGAGGTACCAGGCGGTAAGGCTGAAAACTTTCAGGTCGTTTTAGAAAAAGACAAATTCTTGCCAGAATTTGTAGACCAATTGGTAGGTGTTCAAATTGGTCAGACAAAAAATGTAGAGGTTACGTTTCCTGAAAACTATGCTCAGGATTTCTCAGGAAGAAAAGCCAAATTTACAGTAAACATAAGCAGTCTTGAAGAGAAAGTGATTCCGCAGGTTAATGATGAATTGGCTGTAAAGCTGGGAATGAAAAACCTTAATGAATTACATAGCAAGATAGCTGAACATATGAATGAGTTAGAACAACAAAACAATCAAAAAGAGTTAGAAAATAAAATTGTTGATGAAATAATTAACCAATCAAAATGTGATCTCTCGGAACGTATGATTCAAAAAGAAGTAGATTTTTTATTGCGTGACATTCGTAGTCAATGTGAAAAGAATGGAATTACCTGGGATTCATTTAAAAAAGACGAGAAGAATAAGGATATTTTTCAAAAAGCTCATGAAGCTGCAGTTAAGCGCATACTCATTGATCTTGTATTAAGTAGCATAGCGAAGAAAGAAAACATAACTGCATCTGAAGAAGATATCAAGAATGAGATGAAATCACGAATAACTCAGATGGGTGAAAATTATAAAACACTTGAGAATGATCCTGGTTTTCGCAATACTGTAGAGCTAGTGCTTCTAAGAAATAAGGCAGTTGACTTTTTGATAAAAAACAATGAACCTGTCTGGGACTCAAAACCAGTAAAATTAAATTCAGAATAAACAAGCTATGGTATATATAGGTTAATCTTTCATATTATTTCCACTTTGTATGTAGGACTAAGATTAATAAGTTGAATTTTTAATTAATATGATTAAAATTGATTAGTAAGGGTAGATAGTAAAAAAGGAGTTTGATGTGTTTAAAAATTCAGAGCATAAATGTTTAATAGAATCGATGACAAAATTTCCTCCAGTTTATAACTATATGCCTTATGTTATTGAACAAACACCAAGAGGTGAAAGAGGCTTTGATATATTTTCACGATTATTGAGAGAGAGAATTGTATTCTTGGGAGTGCCTATAGATGATAATGTTGCAAATATCATTGTTGCTCAGTTATTACTATTAGACTCTGAAGATCCAGAGAAAGACATAATGTTATATATAAACTCACCTGGTGGTTCTGTTACTGCTGGCTTAGCTATATATGACACCTTGCAACATGTCAGATCTCAAGTATCTACGATTTGTCTGGGGCAGGCAGCAAGTATGGGAGCTTTTTTATTAGGTGCTGGTGCAAAAGGTAAGAGGCTTGCTCTGCCTCATTCTAGAATCTTAATCCATCAACCTCTTGGCGGTGCACAAGGTCAGGCTACTGATATAGAAATCCAGGCAAGAGAAATTTTACGCATTAAAAGACAACTAAACGAATTAATGGCTCAGCATACGGGCCAGCCTGTTAAACAAATAGAAAAAGATACAGACAGAGATTTTATTATGACTCCACCTGAAGCAAAGGAATATGGCATTATTGACCAGGTCATAGTTAAGTTAAGCGATGCTAAGGACAAAGCTCCATCCTTAACCTCTGTATAAGCTTTTGATAGACTTTATCTAATCTGTTTAACTAAAGTACTTAAATATATATAAAATACATGTATATATTTTTTATTATTTATTAAAATA
>Ga0155197_108_pt1 | contig 8470 bp, 7 predicted proteins | sample RifCSPhighO2_02_FD_106165 | JGI IMG/M metagenome (GOLD analysis project Ga0155197, IMG submission 106165) | Candidatus Melainabacteria bacterium RIFCSPHIGHO2_02_FULL_34_12 | reverse complement strand
GTCGCCTGTCCGCCAGAGGCGGATCCGTCCTTTGGCGGACAGGTACCCTTCAGAGCTTCGTCACAGAGTTCCTCGCTCTGAACCCTTCCCTTCTGGCGCCACCCGCAGTGAAGGAAACTAAGTTGAGAAACTTAATTGATAAAGCACTATGGATTTCCAAAATCACAAATTACACGGAAGCCGGTTTCTGTTTGGGTAGTGCTTGGGGTAGTGCTTAAATCTAAATAAAGTGGCGATTGTGAATCAGTTGATGTAGTCCATGAACCGCCTTTAATTGCTCCATATTGTTGATTAGTGGAACTTGTAAAGAGTTTCCCATCATTTATTCCACCGTTTAAGTCAGTTATGCTGCTTGTTGCACCAGAACGAGGAAGTCCTAAACCTCTGAATTCTATGTCATCAGAATTTGTAGAAGTATTTGAGTTTCCTGCAACTCTCTCAAAGCTAAAAAATCTGTTATTTGTTGTAAAGGGAAGAGATATATTAGCACCTTGATAACCTGAATCTACTATAAAACCTGATGCAGATTTTGTAATTGTATAGTCAATCCATTCTCTTGTATTCCCTACAAGGTCATATACCTGTAAATCGCCGTCAAAAGAATTTGATGAATTATTTACATCATCAGCAGAAGTACTTAAAGATGAACCATCAGCATTTTTAGTGGCAGTTGAATCAAGCAAATGACCCCAGCTCTTAAATCCTGTTCCGGTTAAACATCTCCCTGTGCCTCCGCCATTTTCTATTGGATCATCTGAACATATTTTGCTTCCGTCTGCTCTGCCGTCCTGCCCTGATCTTGTGTTTCCTCTTTCATTCCAGCCGCTAGTTGCTGTGGAAGAAAATATTCCGCTTGATTTGCTGTATCTTCCAAGAAGATATATTGCATGCCACTCTCTCATTGCAATTAACTTACAACTTCCAAGTCCTGTAATTTGTCTGCCTGCAGAACTTGCATTTGTTTTTGCTGTGGTTAAACTGATTCCTGTCCATGGAACTACGTTTCTTTTACTTACCGGGGTGCTGGATGTTCCTTCTGCTGTTGCAGTTGCATCTGAATGAGCAGCTTCATATTTATCAATCCAGAAACCACCATAAACAATTCCATCATGAATGAAATAAGGAATTTTTACCATTCTGGACAGAGAGCCTGAGGCAGTTGTGTAATCTTGTTCAGCAGATAAGGTACTCCAGTTTGCAATAACTTCTTCAATAGTTCTTAGCTCTGGTCCCTGACAATCAAGAGTATTGTAACTTCCGTCCATATTTATGTCTTCGCTGGAATCATTTGTTCCATTTGCATTTAAATCCCAACAATTAGTACCATTCGTACCGTTTGTGCCATTCGTACCGTTTGTGCCATTCGTACCGTTTGTGCCATTCGTACCATTCGTACCGTTTGTGCCATTCGTACCGTTTGTACCATTCGTACCGTTTGTGCCATTCGTACCGTTTGTGCCATTCGTACCGTTTGTGCCATCCATGCCTGATGCTCCAGTAGTACCAGTATCTCCCTGAGGTATTCCATATGTTATGGTGCATGCTGCTTGGTCAAGCTCTACAGTTGCCATAGAACCTGGTGCAAGGGTTGTTGTCATTGTAGTTGGTGTTGCATTTTTATCAATGCAAAGCCCCATTCCGTCTGAGCCATTTGATCCGTTTATTCCGTTAAAGCCAACAGGGATTCCAAATGTTAAATTACAAAGAACTGGGTCAAAAAATACTGAAGCTGAATTACCTGGCGGTAAATTGTTTGTAGAGATCATTAACATATCATCAAAATTGTCACAAACATTTTTGCCGTCCATTCCTGACAAACCATCTATGCCGTTTGTACCGTTCACTCCGTCCATAATATTTAATTCATCTATATTAAGTGTCGGAGCATTTACATAAAGACCATTTGTAAGAGTAGAAGTAGTTCCAAGTACTGGGCTTGAGATAGTTATATCTCTGAATCCAGCTAGTGCATTTTCATGTGCAAATGCTTTTACACGGAGTGTGTTTTCATCCAGGCTTTCTATTCCTTTTACTTCAAGATCATTACTTCCAAGTGAAACCTGGGTTAATGAATCCAGCCCTTTTCCGATAAACGTAAGAATTAATTCTATGCCTGGTGAAATAACTGACGGACTTACTGTATCAAGCCTGAAATCAGCCTTTGTAACTACTTTTGTTCTGGCCGTTTTTCCCTCGTCAACGGTTGCTTGTAATATATATGATCCTGGCAAAAAGCCTTTCACTGCTATTTTTAAGATTTTAAAATCAGCTGCATCAATAATTAAAAATTGATTTTTTAAATTCTTTAAATTAAAAATAACAGGTTTATTGGTTTTTAACTTTAATTTATTATTTTCAAAACTTGAATTAGCTCTAAGATAAGCAGGATTTAATATTTTTATCCCTTTTTTAATAAGAGTTGAATTATCTATTCCAAGACCAACTCCTTCAGCTCCAATTATTTCCACTTTAACGACATTTGTATTTTTATTTAAGATTAAATCAATGGAAGTTTTTTGATTCAGCTCAATATTATTTCTGTCGTATCTAAACAATGGTAATGTAATTGAATTAAGATTTTCTTGCGCTCTTAAACTTTTGCTTTTTGCAGAATGAATATATAAAGCACTGGCACTTAATTGATTAAATAAAAATGCAAAAGCAAAGATAAAAACAAATATTTTTCTTAGTTGATTGTTCATTAAACATTTCATTAATTTACCCCTAAACCAATGAAATAAAAGTCTCATAATGTGATTAAGATAAAATTAAAACTGTTCATATGCTAACCTCCTGTTTTTAGGGTAAGCGCTTCTTGATTTTGAAAATTTTCTGTAAATCAGCTAAAAAATAAATTCATAGTAATACCCCTGTGCAAAAAGTCTAATAAACTCATTAAATCAAAGTGATAAAAATCACAAGATTCGTATTACCTGGAATTGGGATTTTTATTTAGGAACATTTATCGTTTTCTTTTGACATATTGATAAAATCAACTTATCATTGTTCATGTTAATGTTTATTAATAGGATGGGCAGGATGTCTCGAAAATATAAATATATACTAGGTTTGTTAGTTCTCTTTGTTTCTTTTACAAGTAATTTATCTTTTTCTTACTCACAGGAGATAAAACCAACACCAGAGAAAGTTGATTATAAAAAACTACATAACGCAGATAAATATTACTGGGTAATTTACGACAATGTTTGCCCTTATTGCAAGAATGCGACAAAGCATATAAAAACACTTGACTGGGAGAAAAAAATCAAATTTTTATCATACAGAAGTTCACTTACATATAGAATTTTTCCAGAGCTTTCCAGAGAAGAATGTGAAAAAGATGTTCACATGGTTACTCCTAAGGGAGAGATTCTGAAGGGGTATCAGGTTTTTAGAACGATAATTGATAATCTTACTGCTACAAAGATCCTGAACCCGCTTCTAAAAAATGATTATGCAGAAAAACAATTAAATGAAATATATGAAAAAATGGTTAAAGAAAGAACCTGTTACTATAACAAAGCAGGTGCTTGTGATTTAAAAACTGGCAAAAAGATAGAAAACAATAGGTGACAGGGTCCTGACAGGTTAAAATGTCGTGATTATTGGCTTTTTATGGTATAATTACTAACGTAGTCTGTATAGACAGACATGTTAAATAGCTGGTATTTGTGAGGCTTTATAGAGTGTTAAGTTCTGATACATTGTGGTCTTTTCTTTATTCTCTTGATGAACTGATAAGTACCTAATAAGAGAGGATAAAGAAAAATGGAAAAAAAGATATTTGTAGGCAATCTGCCTTTTGAAGTAACAGACTTTGAACTTGAAGATATTTTTAAGGAATATGGAGAAGTTGCTTCTGCAAAAGTAATAGTAGACAGAAGAACAGGACGTTCACGAGGTTTTGGCTTTGTTGAAATGGGCACAGAAGATGGTGCACAACAAGCTGTTGAAGCATTGAACGGACTTGAAGTTAAAGGCAGAGCTATAAACGTAAGTTTTGCAAGAAAACAAGAAAGCTCTGACAGAGGTGGTGATCGCGGCTTCGGTGGAGGCGACAGCGGTTTTCAAAGAAAAAGTAGTTATAACAATAACTACTAATAATTAACTTAGCCTGAACAGTTTGAAGCAGTAAAAACAACTCTTTTAAAGAGTTAATATAACTTTTCTGTTTACAAGGATTTATCATTAATATACAATCCAAACTGTCATTAAATTAAGAGATTTATTGCTCAACAACTGTTTCAGGCTTAAGTCATTCTATAAAATAAAAACGGAGAGAAATAAGTAAAGTGAAAACCAATCTAAAAACCAGTCAAGAAAAATTTAATACTGAAACTGACCCAAAACTAAATTTGATACCAAAAAATGAATATCGTGCAATTCTCAGGAAACATCTTCCTGATGAAATATTTCAGCTGGACAAAAAGCATGTTTATTTATATTTAATCTCATTGACAGTCTATTTGACGTCTATGATTGGCATATTAAAAATTAATTTCTTGCCATTAAGCATTTTACTTTCAGTAATTATGGGCATTGCGCTTGGTTCGCTTACTTTCTTTTTGCATGATTTATTCCATGGTTCAATTATAAAATCTAAACCAATTGAATATTTATTTGGGTTATCCGTAGGTATTTTAAATCTTTTTGCTCCTTCATTTTGGCACAAGGTTCATGATTTTCATCATGCAAGAACAGGAAATGTTGATGATCCTGACAGAAGTTATATAAAAGCTGAAAGCCCTAAAAATCTAATTGAAAAACTTGTTTACAAATTAAGAATTTCTGATGAGTCCTATCATCCACTAGCAAGTTTGATTTTTATGTCAACGGGTTTCTTCTGGTATTTCTTCAATACAATGTTTTATGGTTTAGTCGGTAAAAAAGCAAGTATTCAGGAAGATAAAAAGTATCAAAGAATTCAGGATCTCTTTAAAAAAGAATCTGATAGATTTTTTGTGTTTTTTGAATTAGCTGTGATTTTTGCATTTCAGGCAGTCTTGTTTTTTATAGTTGCAAAAAGTAACTTAATTACTTTTTCTCTGATTTCACTTCTGCCAGTAGGCATTGCTCACTGTATTGCAATGTCTTATATACACACGAATCATTTTCTTTCTCCTCTTACCGGAGAGATAGATGATCCTCTTGTTAATTCGCTCTCATTGAAAAACAGTCGGTTTGTGGATACGATATTTTCAAATTTTTCACATCATGTAGAACATCATTTATTCCCTGCAATGAGTTCATCTCACTATCCTAAAGTAAGAAAACTTCTGCTTGAACTCTATCCTGAGCGTTTTCAACTGATCCCTATGATTGATGCAATGAAAATGCTCTTTAAAACACCAAGGATTTATGGTACTTATACTGAGCTGGTAAGTTCTGACGGTACCAGATATGTTAAATGTTTATTACCAAGTAATTAGTATTCTTTTCTAAAAGTTCTATTTACATAATCAATTTCTTGCCAGATTGACTTCATGGTAAATTGGCGTTCAATTACTAGCAGAATTGAAGCGAAAGGTAGAATTAAAACCCCGATAATGCCGCTCCCCAGAGTAAGCAGGCTTAAGTCCGGGGATATTATTTGATCCAGAGACATAAATAATGTGGTCATTGCAAAACAACTTATTGCAATATAAAACATGGTTAATGTTGTTTCAAGAAGTTTAATTCTCGGACCTACTTTTTCAAGTTGTGTAAATATTTGATCCAGCTCACTTTTATCTTTTTCAATTTTTGCTCTTTCGCAAAAACTTCTGCATATGTCTACTACTCTTATTAGTCTTGTCGAAGTTGAGCTTATAAGATTACCGCAGGCAGAAATTAAAATTGCCATTGTTATAAGTGAAGTAAATAATGCAGCATCATTATTCATAGATGCATATATTTTAGCAGTAGAGACATGCTGCAGCATGTCTCTACTGCAGCATGTCTCTACTGCAGCATGTCTCTACTGCAGCATGTCTCTACTGCAGCATGTCTCTACTGCATCATCTCGGAATTTAAGGTATATCCTATACCCCTGATAGTTTGAAGCAACTTTGGCCTTCGTGGATTTTCTTCAAATTTCTTTCGCAGATAACCAATATGGATATCTACAGTTCTGGTTTGACCAAATTGAGCCCAGCCCCAGACATTATTTAATAATTCGTTTCTTGAAAAAACTTTATTTGGACATTGTGCAAGGGCATATAGAAGTTGAAATTCTTTATGAGTAAGTTCTTTTAGTTCTCCTTTATGTTTTACTTTTCTTCTTTCAAGATCTATTTCAAGGTCATTAACATTTATTTTTCTGTTTCCGTTGTTTTCATTATTCTTTTTTAGCTGAACTTCTATGCGTGCTATTAATTCTTTTATCTGAAGAGGTTTTCTTACATAGTCCTGTGCTCCTAGCTCAAGCCCTATAACAGCATCAATTTCAGATGTTTTATTTGTCAAAAAAACTATAGGATTTTTATAATCCTCAGCTCTAAGTAACTTACAGACAGAAAAACCATCTAAATCTGCCAAATTAGCTTCAAGAATTATTAATACCGGGCTTTCTTTTAAAGCTAGTTCAAGTCCTTCTTTGCCACTCTTTGCAGAAAGTATCTCATAGGTGTTTCTAAGCAGTGAATTCTGCAGCTGTAGATAGATGTTTTCGTCCTCATCGACGACAAGAATCTTTGCGGTCATATTGTTTTCCAGATTTTTACTCTTGGTAGACATTCTACTACAATTCCGAAAAACTACAAGGCCATTTGTTTATAAATGACACATGAAAATTATTTTTCATTCTTTTTAGTTCATTTATGTATCATTTTCAATCTTAAACATACAAAGATTAAATTATTTTTTTAACCTGTTTAAGTAATGTTACGGGAATTCGCAGCTTTAAGCTATGTCAAAAGATTTTTATCTGACTGGAAAACAGATCCAAACATCCGGAGCAATATTTTTAATAAAAGATAAATTCCAAGCGACTGATATAAAACAAAAAACAGCACTAAATGAATATAATATCGCTTAAAGTCTAATATCAGATAGCAACTCATAATGGCAATGATTGTAAAAAAAGAACATAGAAATATTATTGCAGCTAAGTTCTTTTTAAAAGCAAGCTTTATTGAATAAAACAGTCCTAAAATAAATAAAATAATAAGACTGATCCTGTAATTGTTTGATTGTGATAATTTGTACGATAACAGAGTGTCATTAAAATAGTGACTCTTTTCAGAAAGATAAAAATGCTCAAATATTTTTTTTACTCGTGATTTACCGTCAGGTAAAAAGTAGATTGGTTTAAGACCGGCATCTTTTAATGCCGTATGCATTCTATAATTAAACATACTTTTTATGTTTTTTATCGGATTGGGAAAAGTAAAAGGATTCAGACTTATAAAAATAATGAGACAAATTAATATGGGTACAATACCATGAAAAATGTCTAGAGACTTCTTTCCTTTAAAAATAAAAAATAACAAAAGATTGCAGATCAAGAAGATGAATATAAACATTATTCCATTGAGTTTTGTTGACATGCATAATCCTGAAAATAATGAAAACAGTAATAAATAAGAAATCTTTCTTCCTTTGAAGAAATAAAGACTCATAAAAAGAAAAGCGGCATTAAAAGTAAAAAGAAAAAGGGACTCAGTCTGAGCTTTAAGTCCAAAATGTACAACTAAATAATTAAAACCGTAGAAAAATGAAAATATTATTGCAGTTATTATGCCAAAGTATTTCAATGCAATAAAATAAGCCAGAATTACTGCTGCTGTAAGCAAAAGAATATCTAGTATCCTTGCATAGTAAATAAGTGTGAGGGGTTTTAAGCTCTTTATTCCATATTTAGCGACATAGTATTTCGGAGTACCTTCGTCATAATTATTAAATTTAACAACGTCAGAAATTTCCTTGTAGCCTGCATAAATCTTTTTATAATCTTTATCAATTTCATAAAAACCGTTCTTCATTAAAAATCGAATAAAATCAAAAGATTTTTCATTCTTATGCTTTTCATTAAGATAAAGCGGATATAACCATGCACCATAGGCATATTTTGTAAGGTTTGGTTGATCATAGGCCAATGATCCCCAGATTTTATTTTTAAAATCACCCCGTATATAAAAATCAAAAAAATAACTGCTACCAATCCAAGATATTTCATCCCAATTAGAAACAGGAATTGTTTTTATTTGAGAACTATAAGTAACAATAAGAATAACAGAGAGCAATAACGGAACAATAAATAATCTGAACTTAGCTGATTTAAGCAGTGAGAGCATTAATCAATATATTAGCTAAATAAAACACAGGAGACAAACCTCGCTTTATTAACTAGTGCTTTGTCAATTAAGTTTCTCAACTTAGTTTCCTTCACTGTGGGTGGCACCAGAAGGGAAGGGTTCAGAGCGAGGAACTCTGTGACGAAGCTCTGAAGGGTACCTGTCCGCCAAAGGACGGATCCGCCTCTGGCGGACAG
>Ga0155197_115_pt2 | contig 8616 bp, 6 predicted proteins | sample RifCSPhighO2_02_FD_106165 | JGI IMG/M metagenome (GOLD analysis project Ga0155197, IMG submission 106165) | Candidatus Melainabacteria bacterium RIFCSPHIGHO2_02_FULL_34_12 | reverse complement strand
AAGCAGCAGATGCAAAACCACCGGCAGCAGATGCAAAACCCCCGGCAGATGCAAAACCACCGGCAGATGCAAAACCACCGGCAGATGCAAAACCACCAGTAAGTATAGGCAGTATTGGTGGATATAATCCAAGCAATATTTCAGATCTTTTAAAGCTACTCGATGATATCCAATCAGCTATTGCAAGGAACCCGGATTATACTGAGCTGGAAAAATATAAATCAAAATTAGAAAGTATCTTGCAAAGCCTAAATGAACAGATAGAAAAATTAGGTGAACCGGATGAAAATGATAAAGAATCTATTCAAAGAGGACAGATAAGAGATAATGTCGCAGATTTAATTAGCAGACTTGGTACATCTGATGTAATAAAAGATTTAGAAGCACTAAAGAAAAGCACTTTAAAACTTGAAGGAATGATAAAGCTTGATCTTATAGACACAGGCAACGGTTATGTATCAGATGATTACATGCCTGATGGCAGTCCTACAGGAAGGTTTTTCTTTAATGAGAAAGATGGAACCTTTATATTTAATACTGGAACCAAAACTAACGGTGAATATGAAAATTTATTTATCTGGGATAACGGAGAAAAAAAACGTCCTTCAGAAGTAAATATTCAGGTTGCACCTGAAGCAACCAGTGAAAAAGAAATAGTTGAACAGCTTGATCTTTATCCTAAAGAAAATGGAAAATATGGAAGAAATGGTTTTAGTGGTGACTATACAGTTCTTCAAGCAGATGATGGAACATTTGCTGTACGTTATGATAAAGGTCCTCATAAAAATGCCGGAAAGGGAGATGTAAATCTACCATCACAAACATATCATCATGGACGTTGGGAAGAACTACCAACTACAGTAGAAGAACCCTCTCCTGTAGAAAAGCCAGCACCACCAGCAAGTGAAAAACCAGTTTTGCCACCGGCAAGTGAAAAGCCAGCACCACCGGCAAGTGAAAAGCCAGTTTTGCCACCGGCAAGTGAAAAGCCAGTTTTGCCACCAGCAAGTGAAAAGCCAGCACCACCAGCAAGTGAAAAGCCAGCAGCGGAAAAACCGGCTCCTCAACCGACACCGGCAATTCCACTGCAGCCAGATTCAATTTCTCTTCCACCAGGTGAGAAACCAGTGAGGGAAGAAAGATCTGTTGTTATTCCTCCTAAAATGGAAGCTCCTAGAAGAACACGTACTGGTCCTGTAGGAGATATTACACTTCCACCGGGACCTAAACCTTCAGAAGCATCTGGACGATCATCTAAAGCAACTGAACTTGCAAATAAAAGGATTAGAGTAAAAAGAATGGGCGAACCGCTAAATAGGCTAACACCAGGTGGTCCGATTACAGGACTTATTACCATGGATGACGCTCCTTCTTTGGAGACATTCTACTATGACTATAATCCCAGCACTCGAACTGGTCAGCCAGTATATTATGCACATGGTGACAGAAATAATAAGGAATATCCATATAAGCTTGACATTGATCATCTTACTGGACATCTATTTTTGATGCCAGCTGTAGATTTTGGTTCGTATTCAAACAAGTGGTCTGAGACTAAATAGGATAAGATTCAAATTTTTGTTAACAGCAGATTAACCTTTTATTTTGATTTGTTTAAAAAGGAAAAATTAAAAAAATTTAATCAGACTGGGCTTGACAAATCTATAAATTAATTTTTAATCAACTCTTTTGATTAGTGTAAGAGTTTTAATCAAGGAGTTTTATTTAATGCCATCAAGTTTTAATTGTGATAACAGAGGAAACGGTTGCAGACCACCTATAATATATTGTCCTCCTATTCAATTTCAACCAGGTCCTCCACAAGCTATACCTCAAAGACCACTGCCAAAAGCAAATCCAAGAAAAACTTATCCTTTAAATCCTCCTGTAACTAAAGGTCCAACAGTTGATCTGAGTATTCCAGGATCGTTAGTTAGACCTGTTGTTTTGACTCCAGCTCCGGCAGTAGATGAATATGTTTCTCCAACGCCAAAACCAATAGAAAGTTCATGTCCGCCCAATAATGACATTAATCAGGTAGGTGGTTTTTATTATTGTGATTGCGGTGATGGAATGACAGATATATCTTATGAAGATTGTTGCGGTACAGTAAAAAGACTCAGATTGAAAACTTCTCAAGACGGAACCTATCAAATTTATGACTTTAATAATAATTTAATTGATGATCCGGATCAGATAAAAATTTTGCTTGATGATGTTGGAATAGAAATTAATAGAATTGATACAACTAATAAATTTGCAACACTTACTTTTCGTAAACCTGGACTTTATAGATTTTCAAATTTAAACATTCATACTAGAAATAAAATAGTCAAAGTTTATCCTAAAATATCCACTGATGTTATGACTCCTGATCAAGCGATTGCAAATGCTAAAGTAATAAGTGGTAAATTAGGACTTAAACCTTTAGGTCAAAGCAGCACAATGTTTTACAGTGAACAAAGAAGCGGACATTTCTTCTTTCTTGCTGACGGAACACTATATTATTCAGGTTCTGGAAATTCTAAACCTTATCTTTATAAAGATGGTGCATGGCAGATATCATGCCAGATGAATCTGAAAGATGCTATAGAAATACCCAGAGATGATCTTGGAAGATCTAATGGAGGACAAACCATAACTTATGATGAAGTTCGTGAAATGCAAGGAGTATTACCGTGGGATGTTCAAAATATATTAAGTGATGCAGCACTTGCACGAAGTCTCTATTCTAATACCAGCGTGCAATATATAAATGGATATCAATTTATTAGAGATGGATATAAGCTCTATTATGCTAAAGATGGAGAATCAGAATTCCGTTCCACTGAGCCAAGTGATAGGAAGAAATATAAACCGGTATATGAAACAGGAGCAAGAAGAATAAGAACAATCGGTGTTGTAGAATCAGACGGCAGTGAAAAAGTTTTCGAAGGAAAAAGAAGTAGAGCCGGACTTACTGTTACTTCAGGTCCTTCTGAAGGTACTGGACGTTACTCTGTTTCAGGACCTCCAAAAGCCAGCGGTTATGTTTTAAAAAATACTCCTGCAAGAGTTGGGGACGCAGTAGGTTATGTTCCTACTGAAGGAGAGACATATGCTGAATATACATGCAGTACTGATCTAAGAGAAATTTCATTTAACGGCGTAAGTTTTTTTGATGACAGAAAAGAAGATTCAGACACTGCAAAAATTAAATTTGATTTTCCCATAAGATCGACTAACTTTGATATGTTCAAAAATAGAAAAGATGCATTATTGCAGTTAGAAGCTGCCGGAATCAGAGTAGAGCCGATAGTTGTAAGAGAATGGCATTCAAATGGCGGAGGCACTGTTGCAAGTTCTTATACGGACAGAATTAAAGGCGTAAAATTAAAATTCTATAAAGAAGGCAATTTTACTGTAACAGTCAGAAAACACAATGAAACAGCTTTTGGATTAGATTCAGGCGGAATTAATCCTGATGTTTACAGAACCGTAGAGATTCCTATAGTAGTTAAAAAATCTCAGGGTGAATAGGTTTTGCTAGTTACTCATTGAAACCATACTAAAAATCTTATTTTAGTGCATTTTACTTCGCTTTTTCTTATAGTAGGGAACATGTCTGCTTATTGTCCTTCTTGTACAGACTGGGGTTTTTAATCATATGGAAGGAACAAAACACATGATACTTGACTGGACTTCTGCTCTGCAATCAGCTTTGACTACGCTTCTGGATAAAATATCGGCAATACTACCCAATATAATCGGTGCATTAATTATTCTTATAATTGGTTCAATTATTGCAATGCTTCTTGGCGGAATAGTAGGTTCAGGGGTTAAAAAGTTAAAGATTGATACTGCTTTAGAAAAAACTGTTTTATATCCTGTCTCTGAAAATCTAGGAATTAAATTAAACACATCCAAGCTTTTTGGAGAACTAGTTAAATGGTTTATTTTAATCGTAGTGTTTATAGCTGCAGCAGATGTTGCTAAATTGCATCAGGTAACAGACTTCTTTAATGAAGTTTTAGTATATCTTCCTAATGTTTTTGTAGCTGTAATTATATTGCTTGTAGCATCGTTAGTTGCTACGTTTGTGGCTAATTTAATCACTACTTCATTTAAAGATGATCTGGGTTATCTTTCAGGAATTGCAAAAGCAGCTATATTTACTTTTGGTATTTTGGCTGCTATGAGTCAGCTTCAGATATCAAGACCACTTGTAGAAATACTCTTCACAGGTATTGTTGCTACCGGTGTTCTTGCATTCGGGCTTGGCGGCAAGGATGTAGCCGGTGATATCTTAAAGAAAATCTATGATGATTTTCACAATAAAAAACGTAAGTAGATAGTAATATTCATATCAGGAAAAAGAGCGCAGAAAATTATCCTGCGCTCTTTTTTTGTTGTTTTAGCCAGACATACGTGATTAACAATTTATAAAGTTTAGTTTGCTTTTTAAATCAAACATGTAGAATTAACAATCTTGCGAAGAAGCAATTTTTAAGAAAAGGTATAAATAAAAAATGAGACCTCATCCAACCACTCATGGTTTATCTGCAGGTGTTGCAGCGACTTTACCACGAAATGGTCACCCTATTATTACAAAAGGAAATGTATCTGAGGTTCTAGCTGATAGAGCAATTACTGGTTGTCATCGCCGACTACATAATGCAGTAGTTGCTTTTAATCCTGATGATCCTGATGGTCCATTGATAACTTTAAGTGGATATGCTCACAGATATTATAGTTTGCAATTGGCACAACAAGCATTAATACAAGCATTGAAAGAATCAGAAATTCTTTCAGCCCTGGGTGTAGCTTCATCTCCACAGATTAAAATTAATGTTGAAGTTTTATAGCAATTCTTTTGTCATTCCCGCAAAAGCGGGAATCTAGTGAAACTGATCCTATATAAAAACTTGGACCCAATCGGGATCGAACCGACGACCTATTGCATGCCATGCAAGCGCTCTACCAACTGAGCTATGGGCCCCTACAAAAAACATATTAATTATAACTTACTATCTTACAGCGACTTTTAAAAGTTCTTTTGTAAAACCAAACTTAAAACCATTTTTAGTAATTTCATTGATTACATGCTCTCTAAGCCAGGCACCCTGGGAAGTAAACATGTATCTTTGTATAAATGGAATTAATGATTTGATTACATTAAAACCTGGATCAAGTGCATGCCCTACTCCTTCAAGAGTTAAAAGTGCCCGAATTATTAGTGCAAACTCAACAGGAATTCTAAATGGATACTTATAAATTATGTGTGCTAACTTTTCAATGATTTGCTTAAAGCTGGCAGAAATATCTCCTGTGTAACCAAAACTTGCATCATAAATAGGTTGTAAGGCTGCGACCAGCTCTTTCTTATCTTTAAAATTTTCATCCAGAAGTCCCATATCAATAAAATTATTTACTACTTCTTCATAATTTCTGTTTATAAGACTTAGTAGGGTGTTTACAAGCTTTATTTGAAGCTCACGTGAAACATGTCCTACCATTCCAAAATCAAAAAATGCAAGCCTTCCATCCTCCATTATTCTAAGATTTCCAGGATGTGGATCAGCATGGAAGAACCCATCGGTTAAAAGTTGCTTTAAGTAAACATTGCATCCTTCTTTGGTAATTTCTTTTAAATTAAATCCTGCTCTTACTATTTTATCGGTTTCAGTAACTTTCCAGCCGTGTATATGTTCAAGGGTAATTACTCTGCGTGTAGTGTACTGCCAGTAAACTTTTGGAACATATACCTGATAATAGTTTCTAAAGTTCTCTCTAAAAGTGTCGCAATATTTTCCTTCCTGGATGTAGTCAATTTCTTCATAAATAACCCTTAAAAACTCATCAAGCAATGTACGGTAATCATGTTCTTTTGCAAGTTTTGGATATTGCATAATTTCATTAGCTATTGTTTTTAAAATAGAAACATCTTCTTCTATCTTTGTTTTTAGATCTGGTCTTTGTACTTTTATAATTACTTCTTTGTTTGTATCCAGGAGTCTGGCTCTGTAAACCTGTCCCAGACTTGCTGATGCTAATGGTTCTGAATCAATTTCACTAAAAATGCTTGTAAGCGGTTTGTTTAGCTCACTTCTTATAATTTCAAAAGCAGTTTCATTGTCAAAAGGAGGTACTTCATCCTGAAGCTTTGCAAGTTCTTTCATATATACCAGAGGAATTAAATCAGCTCTGGTAGCAAGTATCTGTCCTAGCTTAATATATGTAGTGCCATGAATAAGGATCTCATTTAATAACCACTTTGCTCTTTTTGTATCTCTTTCTTCTTTTGAAACCAGCAATAAAGGATCAAATTTTGTACAAAGATAAAAAAGGAAGCTGTCATTTCTGAAGTCTTTATGATCCAGCCATATGTAAAAAGTAACCTGTAGTCCAAAAGCAACCAATTGATATAAGCGTTTTAATCCCTTAAATCCATAGCTTAAAAAAATATCCCTGGAAATGGTATAAATGCTATTTATGACTTTAAGGTTTACAATCACAATATTAATGATATCAAAGAGAAAATTAACCCAAAAAGGATAAAATAATAATTATGAAAAAACCAGATAAGACTGGTTCCTTTGCATATGAACAGTTTTCCAGATGGGCTGTAGGGCTTTCTCTTTTTTTTATAGCATTTTTTATTATATATATTGGTGGATGGGTATTAAGTTTTTTTCTTTTACTTTTATTCTGGCAAGTTAATACAGAGTTCATAAATATTGTTCGTACTAAAGGAATAAATCCGTCAAATAAATGGATTCGCTTTGTAAGCATTCTTTTTTTTCTTACTGCGTCCTTACCTGAATTTGGTTTTCCAGTCAGCTTACCTATAAAGTTATATACTTTTGTTTTTGTTTTTGGGGTAATTGGTTGTTTCTTCAGACTTATTTTTCGAGGGAGTAAAAAAGATCCAATTGCTACTATTCCTGACATTGGTGCTTCTGTTCTTGGCTTTGTTTATACCGGACTTTTGCCCAGCTTTTTTATACTTTTAAGAACTTTTGGATTTTCATATGTAATTATTGCAATAGTAAGCACAGCTTTTTGTGATATTGGTGCATATTACGGAGGAAAATTATTTGGAAAAACTGTACTTAGACCTGAAATTAGTGCAAAAAAAACATTTGAGGGATCAATAAGTGGATTTTTGGCAAGTATGGCAATCTCAATTATTTTAGTTTATTTTTTTAAAGCAGATTTTAATAATAATTTATTTCATGGAGTTATGATTGGTTTGTATGCAGGCGTATTTAGCCAGTTTGGCGATTTATTTGAATCACTTCTTAAGAGAGATGCAGGTTTAAAAGATTCAGGAACAGTTTTACTTTCACATGGAGGTATTTTGGATCGCATTGACAGTTATCTGTTTGTTGTATGGGCTATTTATTTTTATGTAAGCTGGTTTGTGTTAGGTGGATTTACTCTGTAGGGACATGCCACGGCATGTCCCTACACCTTTATTTTTCCTTTTGCGGATTGTTCCACAAAACTTCCAAGACTTTCTCCAAAAGTTTTTAGTGCAGGAGAAATATCATACTCATCAATATGGACATCTAATAATGTAAAAGTATCTTTTATATTTTTTGCTGTTTGTAAACCGTTTTTCATGTCACCCACAGTTTTTACAGTAATCCCTTTACCGCCAAGTATTTCTGCCATTTTTGCATAATCCAGTGTCGGAATTTTATGCTCTTGTGCAGTAGCTGGGGGTTCACAGTAACGAAGAGTGGCATAGATATGATTATTAAAAACAATTATTATTGGATTTAATTTTAATTTTGCCATTGTAAGTAATTCCATGCCTGTCATGTGGAATGCACCATCGCCTACCATTACTATTGGTCTTCTTGATGGATCTGCCATTTGTGCTCCTATTGCCCCAGGTATTGCAAAGCCCATGCTTAGATAGTATGCCGGCGAAAGGAAAGTTGATGCTCCTTTCATCTGTAATTCCTGACCGGCAAATAAACAATCCCCTACATCACAAACCACTCTATAACCTTTGCCGAGGAATTCATTTGTAATGGTAAGCAGTGTTTTTACTGTAATTTGATCAGAGTCTTTTCCTATAGGATAATTTGGTGGTTGAATTTTTGGGAAAATTAAATCATGTTTTTTAATGTCTTTTCTATCAGCCAATCCTTTCATAAGTATTTTGAGTCCTATTTGTGGATAGAAATGTTTTTTTACTTTTAGTCCGTCTATATTTGCAACAATTGCATCGTCCGGTGAAAATTTTGCAGTGAACATGCCGAGATTTATATCGCTTAAAATCACACCGAGCATTAAACGGAAATCAGAATTATTAATAAACTCTGCAACTTTCGGGTTACTGAGTTGTCCAAAATATACTCCCATGGCAAGAGGGTGTTCTTCAGGAAAAATTGATTTTCCAAGAATGGTGGATGCAACTGGAATATTTACCCTTTCAGCAAATACTATTAATTCTTTCTGAAGTCCTAGCCTGGCAAGTTCTGCATCAGCAATTATTAGGGGGGTTTTTGCACTATTTAGCATTTTTACAATTTCATTTAATGCTTCTTCCAGTGCTTGAGTGTCAACATAATCTTTTGGAGCATAAAAAGGTTCTTCCTGTATCTCAACTTCACCCATATCACG
>Ga0155197_125_pt2 | contig 8784 bp, 10 predicted proteins | sample RifCSPhighO2_02_FD_106165 | JGI IMG/M metagenome (GOLD analysis project Ga0155197, IMG submission 106165) | Candidatus Melainabacteria bacterium RIFCSPHIGHO2_02_FULL_34_12 | reverse complement strand
TCCAACAAGGCGGACAGCAACAGCAAGGTGGATTCCAACAAGGCGGAGCACAACAAGGTGGATTCGGATGTGATCCAACAGATCCAAATTGTAAACCTGGTGGACCAGAGCAAGGCGGACCACAACAATTTGGCCCGCAAGGCAGACCACAACAATTCGGACAACAAGGTGGACCACAGCAATTTGGGCAACAAGGTGGACCACAACAAGGTGGACCACAACAAGGTGGATTCCAACAAGGTGGATTCCAACAAGGCGGACCACAACAAGGTGGATTCCAACAAGGCGGACCACAACAAGGTGGATTCGGATGTGATCCAGCAGATCCAAATTGTAAACCTGGTGGACCAGAGCAAGGTGGATTCCAACAAGGCGGACAACCTCCTCCAGGCGGATTCCAACAAGGCGGACAACCTCCTCCAGGCGGATTTCAACCTCCTCCAGGCGGATTTCAACCTCCTCCAGGCGGATTTCAACCTCCTCCAGACGGCGGCGGACAACCTCCACCACCACCTCCAGACGGTGGACAACCTCCTCCACCTCCTCCTCAATAATAAGTTGAGATGGAAATATACAGTGATTAAAAATTAAAGAGAGAATGGAAAAATCTGTTCTCTCTTTTTATTTGCTAATGACTTAAACGATTTTACTTAACTGGTTGCAATTCAAAATACTTTTCTTTTATCCATGTGGGTTTAACAAAAAACTTTTCATGCATCTCGGGATTCCAGTATTTCATTTTTCCATTTGGAATATTTTTAATTTTTTTATTTATAGGTTTATTTGAAGCAATAAGATATGACCATAAACATCCAGGATAAGTTGGCGCTATGGAAATTAATGCATCTACATGCTTAAAGGCTGTACGGATGTTCTCAAGAGCTGTTTTAAATTCTTTTTCCTGAATAATTGGTGAGCCGCTTTGTGAAATGTAAATCCCGTCTTCTTTTAAAGCTTTACTCACATTTTTATAGTAATCTTTACTGATTAATCCTAATGCAAAGCCTTGTGGGTCAGTGGAATCACAGAGAATTAAGTCATAAGAACTTTCTTTAGCGTTCTTCATATATTCAATAGCATCATTTACTTTTATCTTAACTTTTGGATTATCCAGATCGCAGGCTATTTCAGGAAAATATTTTTTTGATACACTAATAACTTCTTCATCTATTTCTATAAGCTCAATTTCTTCAACAGATTTATATTTTAAAACTTCTCTTACTGTTCCGCCGTCTCCGCCTCCTACTACCATAATTTTTTTTGGGTTTGGATGTATTGATAAGGAAGTATGTGCAATTCCTTCATGATAATAGAATTCATCTTTATCAGTAATCATTAATTTATTATCAAGTAGCATTACTTTTCCCATAGCTGCAGAATCCAGGACCTCGATTTGTTGATATTTGCTTTTAGATAAATATAGAGATTTGTTTATTTTTAAAGCTACTGCAAAAGGCATATCATCTTCATAAAACCAACCATCTTTTAACATAATTATAAATTCTCCATTATAAGCTCTTTTTCCAATGCAATTTTGTGTTTTGTTTTTTCTATAACATTATTCATCCATGTTTGTGTGGCATTTTTTTGCCCCTGATAATGACCTTTGTGTTTGTACGATTTAAAAACAGGTAAATTCCTCTGGAATATCATTTGTGCAATGGGTTGGCCAACTTTTAAAATTAGTGGAGCTTTGCCCTGATTTGTAAGTTCTACAACAGCTACACCTTCAAACCCCGAATCAAATAAACCTGCAGACTCAACATAAAGCCCTACCCTAGCCCAGCTGGACTTACCCTGGAGCATTCCATGCAATGTAGGACCGAAATGAAAATATTCATGAGTTGTAGCTAAAACAAAATCACCTGGTTTCAACACAAAATTATCAGTGATTATTTCTTCAAAAGATCCATCATTCATTTGAATAGCATAATGATTTCCAAGATGCACATCGAGGCTGTTAGGCTGTATTGCTTCGTCTCTATAGTTTTCAATTTTTAGAAGTCCAAGTTTCAGATACAATTTCATCTGCCAGTCTACAAGGTTTCCACTTGAGAAAAATAAAAAGTAAATCCCAAAAACTAAAAGCATGAATAATATAAATAAAATCATATTTAAATATTATATAACGCAATGATGTGAATCCATAAGAACTTTTTTAATAGCCTCGATAAGTAACTTATGTTCTTCGCTTAAGATACGTTTTGAAAGTGAATCTACAGTATCATTTTCAAGAACTGCGACTGTTTTTTGTAATATTATTGGACCGGCATCTACCTCAGGAATCACATAATGAACAGTACAGCCGCTTTCTTTTACTTTACTTTTTAAAACAGCTTTATGAACTTTATGTCCGTACATTCCTTTTCCGCCAAAATCAGGTAATAAAGCAGGGTGTATATTAATTATTTTATTTGGAAAAGAATTTATAAATTCATTTGTCAGAATTCTCATGTAGCCAGCAAGAACTATAAGATCCACACTGTAATTACTAATTATTTCAATGAGTTTTTTATCAAATTCATTATTGTCAGAAAAGTCAGCAGGGGTTAAAAAAATATTTTCAATTTCTGCCATCTCAGCTCTTTTTAATGCAAATGCATCTTTTTTGCTTGAGATTACAATTGAAATTTCAGTATTGGCTAGAATACCGCTTTTTACAGCATCAATAATAGCCTGTAAATTTGTGCCTGAACCTGAAACCAGCACTGCAATTTTTTTCTTTTTAGATGGCATTATATTTTATTTATAATAGTCTGTAATATTATGCTCTTTACTTTCAGGGCAAGCTTTTTACTGATAAATAGTTTTTTAGTTTTTGAAGTTATTGAATCGGATTTTTTTTGTTTTATTTTTTTCATATTTATTTTATGCTCCTTTAAATTATTCCTGCTCTTAAAAGATCTTTTAAATCTACAATTCCAATAAGTTTATTCATTTTATCAGTTACTATTAAATCAGATATTCTGAAATCTTCCATAATTTTCAATGCACTGACTGCTAAGTCATCCTTATCAATTGTTCTGGGATTTAGGCTCATAATTTCTTTTGCAAGTTTTTTATCAATATCGTTTTGATATTTAAGAAAAGCTCGACGAATATCCCCGTCTGTTATGACTCCCAGAAGCTTACTGTCATTACTTTGAACAATTGTAAATCCAAGTTTTTTTGTATTTATTTCGTTAAGAATGTTTTTAAAGTTCTCTTCATCCTTAACTAGGGGGATTTCTTTTTCTTGTCTCATAATATCTTTAACTTTTATAAGTTTTTTGCCTAGAGATCCTCCAGGATGTGATTTTGCAAAATCTTCTCTTGTGAAATTTTTTGCCTGCATTAAAGTAATGGCAATTGCATCACCCAGGGCAAGCGTAGCAGTGGTACTGGCTGTAGGAGCTAGGTTTAAGGGACAAGCCTCTTTCTCTACTCTTACAAAAAGCACCACATCACTGTTTTGGGCAATTGTAGAACTTTCATTTCCTGTTATTGAAATAAGTTTTATTCCAAGCCTTTTAATCTGAATAAGTAGTTTTTTTAATTCTTCAGTTTCACCTGAAAATGATAAGGCTAGCATTACATCATCTGAGGTAAGCATTCCAAAGTCACCATGACTAAGCTCTGCTGGATGAACAAAAAAAGCAGGTGAACCAGTGCTGGCAAGGGTGGCAGCAATTTTATTTGCAATGTGACCGGATTTTCCCATTCCGGTTACTACTATTCTTCCTTTACAGGAAATAAGTGATTCAATAGTTTGTTCAAAATTTTCAATTTGATTTTTTTCAAGATCTAAAATAAGATTTTTAATTGCCTCTTGCTCTATATCAAGCACAGCAAGTGCATTCTGAATGTGTTTTGATACGGTTAAATTTGCTAACATGTTAATATGATACACCATGGTAATACGTTCAAAGCAAAAATTAAATATTTCTGAATCTTTTAATGTAGTGCTTGTAAACCCGGAGATTCCGCCAAATACAGGGAATATTGCACGGCTTTGTGCAGCTACAAATACAAAATTACATCTTGTACATCCGCTTGGTTTTGATATTACTGATAAACATTTAAAAAGAGCAGGCTTAGATTATTGGTCATTGCTTGATATTAAGGAATATGAGAATTGGAATAAATTTTATGAAGCGAATCGCCCAATCGCCCAATCGCCGGCTCGCCCGTTCGATTCTTTTTGGTACATCTCCACCCGTGGAGAAAAAAATATTTGGAAAGTGAATTTTAATCCCGGAGATTTTTTTATTTTTGGAAGTGAAACCAAAGGATTAAGTGAAGAAATATTAAATAAAAATCCAGAACATGTAATTTCAATTCCTATGAATGGTTTGACCAGGAGTATAAATTTATCCACAGCTGTTGGAATTGCTTTGTATGAAGGGTTAAGACAAAGTGTTGAAAAAAATATCTTTGATATTGTTCCTGTATAATTAAACCAACCAAAAATTGCTAATGCTTGATAATGACACACCAATTTACAATACCTTAAAAGAATACCTTTCTAAATCTCCTCTTCGAATGCATGTGCCATTTCATAATGGTTTTTTGATTTCAAACAATAAAATAATTTCCAATGAAATTTGTAATCTGGACATTTCAGAAGTTAGCGGTTATGACATTGAGGGAAAAGATAATCCAATTTTTCAGTCTGAAAAAATTACTGCAGATTATTTTGGTGTTTCTCATTCCTTTTATCTGACTGGTGGAGCTAGTATTGGTTTAATTGCTAGTTTAATTGCTTTAAATAAATACGGCAAAAAGGTTATTCTGGCAAGAAATGTGCATAAATCAGTTATTAACGGTGTGATTTTGGCAGGTCTTACACCTATCTGGCTGGATGTAAATTTTTTACAGGAATGGGGAATATTTGGTTCTGTCAATTCAGAAACCATAAAAAAACTTATTTCCGAGAACAAGGACATCTGTGGGTGTGTAATTGTATCACCGACATATGAAGGAATGATTTCAGACATTAAATCCATTTCTGAGATTTGTCATAAAAACGAAATCCCTCTTATTGTGGATGAAGCCCACGGAGGGCATTTATTTTTTTTAAATAAACAGGGCTTTAAATCAAGCATTCAGCTTGGTACTGATCTTGTAATTCAGTCCTGGCATAAGTCCCTTGGGAGTTTAACTCAAAGCGGTGTTTTGCATCTGGTTAACAAAGATTTTTTTGACTATCAAGATCTAAAAAGATCATTAGATCTTGTAAGCTCAACAAGTCCTTCTTTTTTGCTTCTTTTATCGCTTGAACAAACCAGGAAATATCTGTCTGATACAAAAGGGTATATATTTAACTCTTTGTTAAACAAAATTAAGTCTCTGTGCTTAATAATTAACCAGATGAAAAATTTCAAACTTTTAGAAAGCAATGATCCTTTTAAAATTTATTTTAAACATAAAAATATCTCAGGCATAGATCTTGCATATGATTTATATAAGAAATATTCAATAGAAATTGAAAGTGCAAATGAAAAAGGTCTTTTGATGTTGATTGGCAATGCTTTTAATGATGACGGTGTAAATAAAATTAAAAATGCCTTGCAAAATCTTGAGATTGAATACGCAAGTAGAGGCATGCCGCGGCATGCCTCTACGATGAAAAATTCATTAACACCACAAATCCCGGAGTTTAAAACAACACCACGTGAAGCGTTTTTAAAGGGATTTAGAAAGAATGATATTGAATATGAGAAAGAAGTTTATGCTCCATGTCCTCCAGGATATGCATTAAAAATACCGGGAAGTAAAACATGAAATTAAAACAAACTAAAGAAAATGCAATTTCTGCCCTGGGGAAAAAACAATTTTTTAAACTGGTTTGTGGAGCAAGTTTAACAGATGTTTCCATGGTTGAAAATCTATCTTTTGTTTATTCTCTGGCAGGGGTACATGTAATAGATCTGGCTCCATCTGCAGATGTTATTTTTGCAGCAGAACGTGGAATCGAGAGAGCGTTGAAATATTCATCAGTACACCAGTACATCAGCACATCAGCACATCCATTAATAATGGCGAGCTTGCAGTTAGATAAGGACCCTCATTTTAGAAAAGCAAAAGTAAATTATGATGTTTGTGATTTATGTAATGCATGTGTGAAAATTTGTCCAACTGAAGCATTTGCAATAGAACGAACCGGCGAGACGGCGATGGGGCGAATCGGCGAAGAAAGAGCAGGCGGACTTATATATAAGATTGAGCGTTGTTTTGGCTGTGGGATTTGTCCTGAATATTGTCATGTGGATGCAATCTCAATGGTTGATACTAAACCTACCCCAAAAGAGACATTGGGTGAAATGATTTCACTGGGTGTTAAATCGGTTGAATTTCATTTCGGGAAAAATTTTTATGTTATTGAAGAAATGTGGAATGAGATTAAAAATTTGGTAAACAGATTTGAGCTTATTTCTTTTAGTATTGGCAGCAAACTTTTAAATGATGACGAGATAAAAAAAGCTGCAAATTTATGCTATAAACTAGCCGGAAAAGATATTATCTTGCAGTGCGACGGAAGCCCTATGAGCGGCGCTATAGATAAATTGTTAAGAAATGGGAATAATGGGGATAACCTTAGCTTTCATGTTGCAGAGATTATTGAGAGAGAAAAATTGCCTGTTTATTTACAAATTTCTGGCGGGACAAATCAAAACTCATATATGAAAGCAATTGATTCCGGAATAAAAATAAACGGAATAGCAGTGGGCTCATATGCCAGAAAATTGTTAATGCCTTACTTAAATAATTTAGAAGATGAAGAAGTTTTAAATGAAGCTATTCAAAAAGCTAAGTCATTGGTTGATTCAGTAAAAAAAACTATAGAAATGATAAAATAGAAAGAGAAAATGAAAGAAGAAAAAGATAAACCGGATATAAAGGCTAATTTTAATAATGAAGACTTTGTGCCTGCCCAGGATTTACCTTTACTATTAAATATGTTGCCTGAGAAAATCAGGACATCCCTAGAAAAAAACGACTTAAGTTCATTAATTGAAATTGTAATGGACTATGGCAGGCTTCCTGAAGCCAGATTCTTTGACGGGAAAAGAATTGATTTAGAACATGAGCCTATAACTCTGGGGGACATTAACTATGCTGTTAATAGAGTAGGAGATTTTACCTCAGATAACAGAGCTGGAATTGAAAGAACGCTTCATAGGATAAGTTGTGTACGAAACAGAAGAGGAGAAATAGTAGGGCTTACATGCAGGGTTGGAAGAACTGTTACTGGGACCATTGATCTTATTCGTGATTTAATAGAATCAAAAAAATCAATTTTACTTTTAGGACCACCTGGAGTTGGAAAAACCACAAAACTTCGTGAGATGGCTAGGGTACTTGCTGATGATTTAAATAAAAGAGTAATTGTCATAGATACTTCAAATGAAATTGCAGGTGATGGAGATATTCCTCATGCAGGCATAGGAAGATCTCGCAGGATGCAGGTAGCAAAACCTGAATTTCAGCATGCAGTAATGATTGAAGCAGTAGAAAATCATACTCCGGAAGTAATTATTATTGATGAAATTGGGACAGAGCTTGAAGCAGCTGCAGCCAGGACCATTGCAGAACGTGGTGTACAGCTTATAGGCACAGCTCATGGCAATGCCCTTGAAAATCTTTTAAAAAATCCTACTCTTTCAGATCTGGTAGGTGGAATTCAGACTGTTACTCTGGGTGATGAAGAAGCAAAAAGACGTGGAACACAGAAAACTATTCTTGAACGTGCTGCTAAACCTACATTTGATATTGCTGTAGAAATTGTAGATCATCAGAGACTGGCAATTCATAAAGATGTTGCAATGGCTGTAGATACTCTTTTACGAGGCAGAGCTTTATACCCTGAAGTCAGAAAACTTGATCGGGCTACAGGAAAGATAGAAATTGTAAGCGGAAAAGAAACAACCTCTTCTCATGGCATATCATTTTCAACTTCAACTTCGGATATTCCGGAGGCTGACATAGATGTTGTAAGCATTTATCCTTATGCAGTTAGCAGAGGTCAGCTTGAAAGAGTAATCAGAACTTTAGAGCTGCCGGCAAAAGTCTCACGTACTATAGATGAAGCAGGGGTTATTTTTGCACTTAAAAATTATGCTAAGCAAGGAGCTAAAATAATTGAACTTTCTAAGAAACATAAAAAACCGCTGTATGTAGTTAAGAACAATACCATTGAAGGAATTCAAAAAGCACTGAAAGATCTTTTTCCTGAACTTGTAAGTGATTTTATTATTGAAGAAATAGAAAGAAAAAATGGAGATGATAAGGGAACTGCTCTTGAAGAAGCAAAAGCAGCTATAAATGTAGTCATGGATACAGATAAAGCAGTTGATTTATCCCCTCAAAATCCACAGATTAGAAAACTTCAGCATGAACTTATTGAAGAGTATAAGCTGGACAGCTTAAGTATTGGACAGGAACCGACTAGAAGAGTAAGAATATTTCCTCCGCCAAAACCAGGCGATCAATAAATAATTTAATTAATTTCTAAAATCCTAAACAAAAAAACATGTAGGGGTTTGCCATGGCAAACCCCTACATCGATTTAATTTATCCATTCCACTTAGCCTGGAGGAGGAGGTGGTGGTGGAGGAGGAGCATCTGGAGGAGGAGGAGGAGGAGCATCTGGAGGAGGAGGAGGTGGTGGTGGTGGAGCATCTGGAGGAGGAGGAGGAGGTACAAATCCGCCGCCATCTGGAGGAGGAGTAAATCCGCCCGGAGGTGGAGTTTGTCCGTCTGGAGGAGGAGTAAATCCGCCCGGAGGTGGTATTATTCCGCCTG
>Ga0155197_118_pt1 | contig 9370 bp, 7 predicted proteins | sample RifCSPhighO2_02_FD_106165 | JGI IMG/M metagenome (GOLD analysis project Ga0155197, IMG submission 106165) | Candidatus Melainabacteria bacterium RIFCSPHIGHO2_02_FULL_34_12 | reverse complement strand
TTATAAGTTTACTTTTAGATAAGTTTTTAAGATTGTGTAGAATTTCTTTTTGAACAGGATGATTGTATTTAATATAAGTTTTTAGATCCCACTTGTTTTTTTTACATACAGCAATCATTCCTAAGTGTTTACCTGAACAATTATTATGTAAAGGACTTGGTCTCTTTGTATTTCTTATGAGATTATTCTTTTCGATTTCATCAAAAGGGCTATGTGAGCTGCATTGAAGATTAGATAATTGAATGTTTTGTTTTTTCATAAAGGCTTTAAGAAGTAAAAGATGAGATTTTGAGCCTGAGTGAGAACCGCAGATTATTGCTAGTTCTTTGTCTGTTATATTTTTTATATATTTCACTACAGTTAAAGCTTGTAGAGGTTTAAGAGAGGATCTCAGAAATACCTTATCGGTGATGTCTCCTTTTTTATAAATAATTTTTTTATCTTTGTCCATCACACAAATCCAGCCATAATGAGTGGTTTCTATTGAATTGCCTCTTGTGGTTATTGCTAATAAATCAGGTTTTAGAATTTTTTGCTTAGTCATGATAACTGGGTATAAGTATAATATGTTTATGTCTATTGTATGATTATTACTGAAATTATAAATTGATTAATATGACAACTGAAAAATTTAATATGAAAAAAAGTAAATCGGTACTGGCAAATGTTTTACTGCTTTATCTTGTTTTGTTTTTGTTAAATATTGCTCCTGCTTATTCATTAGATCCTCAAAGTGCTGCTTTTTCAATTAATGCTGAAACAAAAGATATAAATACTTTAACTGATGTTCAGAAAATAAATGAAATGCTGGATGATTTAGAAAAAAAGTGGAATGAGCATGATATAAAAGGGATTGTAAAAAATTATTCTGATGATTTTATTAATGGGGATGGTATAAATCTTGAAGCTGTAAAAAATCTTACGTCAGATTTATGGGAAGCATATCCTGATATAATGACAAAAACACAGGAACGAACAGTCAGAATGCATGGTGAATATGCAACAGTAGAGAGTACTGATGTTTATGAAGGCACCTCATCAATGGTCAGGCAGGAAGTTAATTCAAAAGGTGTTTTAAAAGCAATTGCAGGCGGAGAATTATTTTTAAAAAAATTTGGACCGACCTGGAAAATCACATCTGATAAAACTCTTCTTGAAAAAGTCAGCATTGGATATGGAATAGGTCAAGAATTAATTAATCAGAATAAAATCAGGCTTTCTTCTCCTGAGCAGGTTGCAGCAGGTCAGGTATACACTGCTCGTCTTGATTTTGATCTGCCGGATGATATTAAACCTGTTTCAGCAATCAGTAAAGAAATTCTTATTTATCCACAGGTTACAGCAGAGGATAAATTTCGGCTTACCAATGAGTCAAAACTTGAAAGATTGCTTTCTGCAAATAAAATCAGTAAGAATGAATTAATAACAGCTACAGTTGGTCTGACAGGCGGGGCATTAAAACCAAAGCTATTGGGACTTATTTTCTTAACCAGAAGAGTAAATGTTATACCAGTTACAGGTGAGTCAAGTGAAGTAAGTATAATAAAAGAACCTGCACGATCGGTCTTAAATAAAGAGATTGAGCCTCTTGATACCTACCCAAATGAACATAAAATACAACCAGAAAAGAAAAAAGAAGAAAATAAAGAACAATTTAATCTTGATTTTGAAGAATAACTTATTATTCAGAAATAAAAAAATTGGTGTTGCTGTTTCTGGCGGTGTAGATTCAATAGTTTTGCTGGATTTGTTTAATAGGTGTAAACATGATCTAAATATTGAATTATATGCTTTTCACTATAATCATAAATGGCGTAAAAAATCATACAAAGATGCATTACTTGTAGAAAATTATTGCAAAAGAAATAATATCAAATTTATTTATAAGGAATTTGACGGTGTTCCTGATAAGAATGAAGAAACAGCAAGAAATTTAAGATATTCATTTTTTAAAGAAGCTGCTGTAAAAAATAAAATAAAATTAATTTGTACAGCCCACCATAAAGACGATCAAATTGAGACAATTTTATTCAGGCTTGTACGAGGAACAGGTCCTAAAGGACTGCTGCCTATTAAAAAAGCAATGAAATTTTCCAATTCTTTAGTTGTTTACAGACCTATTTTAGATGTGATGAAAAAAGAGATATATGACTTTGCAAAAGATAATGATCTGCCTTATATTGAAGATTATACGAACAAGAATCTTAATTACAAAAGAAATTTAATCAGGCAAAAAATTATTCCTGAATTAAATAAGATTAATAATAATGCAGGAGAAAATTTGCTTTTATGCAGTGAGCTTATTCACTCGCAATATGAAGTCCTTGCTAAGCATTGTCAAACATTATTAAAAGAACTTGCCTGTGAAAACAAGTTTTCATGGAACAGAAGAAAATTTATTAATTTGGATCAAAACACTCAGGTTGCTTTTGTCTACTGGTTTTTAGCTGAACATGGATTTAAAGGCTCGGTAAGTAAGTTTGAAATGATTTTAGATGCCATTAGAAATCTAAAATCTCTTGATTTAAGCAATGAATATTTTTTAAGGATCCATAATGACAAAATCACCTTTGAATATAAAAGCAGCGTAAAATCAAATAAACATAACCATTCTTTTAATAAAGCATTTTTGTTGAATAATAATAAATCAAAAATACTATTCAAAGCACCGGATAAAAACAAATTTGTTTTAAGCAGGTTTTCAGGAAAGCTAATAAAAGGCAAATTCCCTAAAGATAAAGAAATGAAAGCTTTTGTTGATCTCTCTTCCTATACAAGAAAAAGTCTCTCTTTAAGGTACCGAAAGCCAAGCGACGTATTTCAACCGCTTGGTTTACGTGAAGTATTAAAGCTAAAAAAATATTTAATAAATAAAAAAATATCTGTAAAAAACAGATATAATATACCGATGTTATGTTTTAATAATGAGATATTGTGGCTGCCTGGATACTCGTTAAGTGAAAAAATTAAAGTTACAAGTAGTCCAACTCATATCTTAGAAATAATTAATAATAAAGAAGTAGATTAATGTACTCCAAATGAAACCACGCAAATTAAAAGTTTTATATTCAAAAAACCAAATTCAAAAAAGAACAAAAATCCTTGCCGGAAAAATTGACAATGATTACAAAAAGAAAAAAAGCAAGATGCTTGTTGTTGTTTCAGTTTTAAAGGGTGCGTTTATATTTACTGCAGATTTAATAAGGGAAATGAAAATGCCTGTTCAGCTTGAGTTTGTAAGAATATCGAGCTATGGATCAGCAAAAGTCTCAAGTGGAAAAATCGATGCACCTTTACTCCTCTTGCCTAATTTAACCGGGAAAGATATTCTTATCGTAGAAGATATAGTTGATAGTGGAAGAACAATAAGTTTTTTGAAAGAATATATAAGAGGCCAATTTAAGCCAAAAAATTTAAAGGTCGCATGTTTACTTAATAAACAGACTCGCAGGGAAGTTGATGTTAAGCCTGATTATGTGGGATTCGAAGTAAAGGATCAATTTCTCATAGGGTATGGACTAGACAGTGCAGAACAATATAGGAATTTGCCGTACCTGGCAATATCTGATTAGTAGAATTTTGATTATAATGACTATAATGGTGGTATAGATAGAAATCAGAGAGATGTTTTTACCAATATAAAACGCCTCCCTTCAAATCGACTATCTCTGGAGCAAGCTCACAGAGTCTTTCGCCGATTTGAGCCATGGACATCGGGAGGCGTTAGTAAGGAGGCGTTTTGTTGCTACTCGCTCACATCTCCGGGAGCAAGCTCCCGAGTTTTTCGCTCGGGCGCAATAAAATTCTTATAAATCTGATAATATTATGAACGATATGAAAAAATTCAGCAGCACAATTCCTTTTGTCATTTTGTTTGTTCTTCTTAGCTTATTCGTAATTACCATAGTAACTAAAAAAGAACATAATAATGTTTTATCTTACAGTGAATTTTTAAGGGTTGCATTGCCTGATGAAGGTACTACGCCAGTAAAAAAAGCAATATTTATAAATGATTCTGATAATGTAACAGTAGTTTTTGAAGATGGTACTGAAAAAAATGTCAGAGTGCCTAATTCTGATGGCAAAACTTTAAAAGATTTAGCTGATAAGCTTGCTAAAGGACTTATTGATGTAGAAGTTCATGCTCCAAGTGGCGGAGGTTTTTGGCTTAGTTTTTTAACTTCTATCCTTGTACCTGCTTTATTTTTAATTATGCTTATTTTTATGATACGCAGTGCACAAAGCGGTGGTTCTCAAGCCATGAGTTTTGGAAAAAGCCGGGCAAAAATGCAGCATGATTTAAAAGTAAAAATAACTTTTGCAGATGTAGCTGGAATTGATGAGTCAAAACAGGAATTACAGGAAGTCGTTGACTTCTTAAAAAATAGTGAGAAGTATCTGGCAATAGGTGCAAGAATTCCAAAAGGTGTACTTTTACTTGGAGCTCCTGGTACTGGTAAAACTTTACTTGCAAAAGCAGTAGCAGGAGAAGCTGGAGTTCCATTTTTTAGTATCAGTGGTTCTGATTTTGTTGAAATGTTTGTAGGGGTTGGTGCCTCACGTGTAAGAGATTTGTTTGAACAGGCTAAAAAAAATGCCCCTTGTATTGTATTTGTAGATGAAATAGATGCAGTAGGAAGACAGCGTGGAGCAGGTCTTGGTGGTGGTCATGATGAAAGAGAACAAACTTTAAATCAATTACTTGTTGAAATGGATGGTTTTGAATCTACCACTGGAATAATTGTTCTGGCAGCTACAAACAGACCTGATATTCTGGATAGTGCACTTCTTAGACCTGGTCGCTTTGACAGGCAGGTTGTTATTGATAGACCTGATGTAGCAGGCAGGGAAGCCATATTAAAAGTACATGCAAAAGGAAAGCCTCTTGCTGCTGATGTTGATTTAAAAGTACTGGCAAGGCGCACACCTGGTTTTACAGGGGCTGATCTTTCAAATATGTTAAATGAAGGCGCGCTTCTTGCAGCACGTATAAATAAAAGAGAAATATTTATGGAAGATCTGGAACAGGCTATTGATAAGGTTTTAGCAGGTCCTGAGAGAAGAAGCAGAATTATTACACCAAAAGATAAAGAAATTACTGCATATCATGAAGTTGGTCATGCTCTTATTGCATTTTGTGAAAAAGACTCTGACCCACTTCATAAAGTGACAATTATTCCTCGTGGCATGGCACTTGGTATTACTATGACTTTGCCCGAAGAAGATCACCTAAATTTTTCAAGAGTGCAGCTTCTTGCAAGAATTAAAGTGTTACTGGGTGGGAGAATTGCCGAAGAAATTGTGTTTGGTGATATTACAACAGGTGCTCAAAATGATCTTCAGAAAGCTACAGAGCTTTTAAGAAAAATGGTAACTCAGTTTGGAATGAGTGATCAGCTTGGACCAATGACCTTTGGTCAGACAAATGAACACGTATTTTTAGGCAGAGATTTTGGGCATGTAAGAGATTATAGCGAGGAAGTTGCTACTCAAATAGATGCTGAAATGAAAAAAATGATAACAAAGCTTTATGAGGATGCCAAAAAACTTCTTCTGGGAAAAAGAAAGCATATGGATGCTCTTGCACAGGTCCTACTTGATAAAGAAATAATTGAAAAAGATGAGTTTAAAGAAATAGTTGAAAAAGTTGATAAAGGAATATTTGTTTTTGAACCAACAAAATTAAACGGGAAAAGTCAGGCTGATTCAAGTGAAGTCAGTACAAACGGTTCATCTGCAACTATATCTGAAACCAAGGTTAAAGATTCCTAGACAATACAGCTATCGCCAGTCACCCATTAAATTAAATAATGACCAAAATACAGGATGACTGTATTTTGGATTTTCTTTAACTTTAAGCTCTGCTTTTCGTAAAGCTTCTGCTTTATTTGTCCCGGCTTTTAAGTTTTCATAAAAACTTTGCATGATAATTTTAGTGGCTTCATCATGTGCTTTCCATAAACTTGCAACTATTGAATTTGCTCCTGCTACTCTAAAAGCAGTAGCAAGACTGCCTACAATATCATCAGGCTCATTTAAAAGATTCCCTAGTTTTCCGGTATCACAACCGCTAAGTACCACAAGTTTATTGTCTTTCAGGTTTAAATCATAAATATCTTTTAAGTATAATTTTTCTTTTATTACTGTTTGTCCTTTTTGTTTTTTCCCTGTGACAAGAAAACTGGAATCAATATCTTTACTGTCAAGATAACCATGAGTGGCAAGATGCAGAATATCGGTTTTCTTAGCAAGTTCATTTATTAATGGAATATTGAATGACTGTTGAATTAAAGTCATTGTTGTTTTGGTGTAGAGTCTTGTAATAATTTCTGCTTCTTTGTTGGCACCGGTTAATGATCCGTCTGGATTAGCAAGTATAGTTATGGTTGACATGCTAGAAAGACTTGGGGGCATGTTTTTACTTACAGCAATTACGCTGTCTAAGTATACAAAGGATTTATCAGTGATTAAGAAGCTTAAGTCACCGTCTTTAGTAGGTTTTGCAAGTGATTGAAATGGTAAATATCTGAGCCAGCCATTTGCAATTATTGCAATTACTTTTTTATTTACAATATCTTTTTCCACCGGACTTATTAAAGCATTATATAAAAATACGTTTTTAGTTTTTAGAGGTAAAATATCTTTTTTGTATAGATTTGATTTGTCTGGTTTCCAGCTAGTTATTAGAGTTGTCCTGCCGGTTAAATTAATTTTTTCAATCTCTTTTTCAAAGAGCTCTCTGTATGCTTGTACTTCCCTGTTTAAAATATCTTTAGAAATGTATCTATTAAAACGGGTTTTAAGATTTTTATTGTCAACAACAAAAATTATTAATCCTTCTTCGGTAGGTACATACTGAAGAATTACGGCGTCATTCGGTATATTTGGCTGAATAGCTGCAAGGTCAAAAGGTTTTTGAGTAAGTAAATTTTTAAGCTGTGGCTTATATTTTAAGAGATTATTTAATAAAGCAAATGTCTGTGAGCGTGATTCAGCATTAACTGATGCAAGAAGTTTTTGGTATTGTTGCAGTTTCTTTTGGTTGGGATTATTCTTTTGTCTTTCGGAATTTAATAGTTTTTCAAGCTCTTCTACTTTTGATTTCAGGGTTTCAGCTTTTTTAAGTTTTTCTGATAAATCCTGATTTTGTTTTGCCTCATCAATGGCAAGCATTATAATATCAGTCTGATCTTTTATTTGTTTAGATTCTTCAATAGTCGAAATTAATTTTGCAGGATCATTTATCTCGCCAATTAGAGGAGAAGAATCTTTTTTGAGTTCATCAATATTATTGTTGAATAAATACTGGCTTATGTTTTGGACATTCCGAGAGACATTTGCATCTTCGATAAGCTCTGGATGCGAATCATTATGAGGTATATCTTCTTTTAATTGATCTGTATTTTGAGGCTGATTATTTTCTGCTATTGAAACACTTGAAGTGTTTGTGGTCGTAGCAGCTGAAGTTGTCATTGCTGCTGAATCAATGGGAGCAGTTGTAATACTGACAGATTCTGTGTCAGTACTTGTAGTTTCTTCAGTATTTTGGGTGTTTGAGGGAACCTCAGAATTATACAAACTGTCCAGGTTTACAGATTTTATATTGCTCGACCTTCCATCAGAGCTTGAAACAGCAAAACTTATGGAGTCTGAATTAATATAATCAGGCAGATTTACAATAATCTCATCATTATTTGAATAGACAATTTCAACTTCTCTTCCTGTAACACTTCCTTCCTTGTTTTCAAGCAGTGTTACTGTATTTTTGTTCGGGTCTGGATCAAACATTGCACCTTTTAAAATAATCTGATTTTTATCTAGTGGATTTGCTTCTACAGAAAAAATATTTGGTGAGTAAGGATCTGAATTAAATGAATCTCCGTCCTGAAGTGAACTTGTAGAAACAATAAAATCAGCCTGAGTTTGTCCGCCTATTGTATTAATGTAGACAGGATATAAGCCTGGAGTGGTTTCTCTTGTTAATGAAAGTGATAAATATAAAACGGTTCCATCGCTTGATGAACGGTATGAGTTAATCAGGATTTGATCACTTGCAGCAGTAACAACTGGATTAGTTAAGTCTTTTCCTGTTATATATAAAAGAACGCTAGAGCCGGGTGCTCCTGTATTTGGATAAATACTTTCAATCGTGGGAGCTCCTGAAGGGATAACTTTAATTGGAAAGCCTACTTCTTGTCCGTCAGCTGTTCTGACAAAAAACGTTTTTTCTCCTATTGCTGTAGGCTGAGCAGCAAACTGAACAGTTAAACTGTTTCCCGAAGGATCTTTCTTTAAAAGAACACCGTAAACATCTCCCCCAGTTATACCAATTACAGATGAACCTAAGTTTACTCCTGTTACAACTGAGGTAGTTATTTGGCCCTGTTGAATAAATTGGGGTGAAATACTATAAATTACTGGTGTCTCGGATGCAAATGCAGGAATATTTAAAGCAGTAAAACCTGGTATAAAAAATACAAGTAAAAGAAAAACATAGAGATTTAAACTGGTTTTTGTTTTAGATTTTTCCATAGACAAGAACTCCATGCACCAATAAATTTTTAGTGGCTTTATCTTGTCCGATAAGAAAACCAATGCCGGATCTTGGATAAAGGTAATATAATCCAAGATAATCTTTATTTTCTGGATCTTCAATAAAATCTTCTTCATCAACTGGTTCGCCATAGACCGCAATCATTTTATCAATTGGATCGCCGATTGATACACCTATATCTTCTACTATATTTTTAGGAGTAAAAGATATGATACCGCTCACATACTCTGACTTTTCATCAAAAAAGACTTCAAACAGGTCCTGATAGGTCCCGTCTGGGTATCGGTTTCCATAAATCCAGATTTTTCCATTATTTCGGGTATCTTTAGGGCTTTGTAAAATTTCTTTTACCTCTCTGACTGAACTGCCAATCTTAACCTTTCCAAGGCTATCAAAAGATTTCTGAATCTTTTGAATAGTTTGTGAAGCCATATCCCATGTTTTAGAATCAATAACCCAGCTTCCTCTGAAGTTAGTATCTACTATGCTGTATAAAAGATTTCTTGAATAGTTAATTACAGTTAAGCTTGTGGCAGGTTTATGTCTTAATTCAGTTGTTACTGCAAATGTTCTATCAGTTACTAAAAAAAGTAAAGTTAATAAAAAAACTGTAATAAATATCTTACTCTTTTTCATTGAATCAGTGATTTTCCCTTTCATAAGCATCCTTGAGATCCTGGCTGTCGATTAATCCTTTTAATAGAGATACACAAACAACTTCATTCCTTGGATTTACTTTTTTTGCTGCACTATTTATTCCCAGCTTGTCATAAATGGAATAAAGATGATATTGAATTGTTTTATTACTCATATAAA
>Ga0155197_105_pt3 | contig 9600 bp, 8 predicted proteins | sample RifCSPhighO2_02_FD_106165 | JGI IMG/M metagenome (GOLD analysis project Ga0155197, IMG submission 106165) | Candidatus Melainabacteria bacterium RIFCSPHIGHO2_02_FULL_34_12 | reverse complement strand
GATAGTTTTTTATGGATTCTTCATTTCTGATTCCACCACCGACTTGGATAATTGCTTTTGTCGACTCTGCAAGTTTGGATATTATTTTAAAATTAACCGGATATCCGTCTTTTGCACCGTCTAAATCTACGATATGGAGCCTCTTTGCTCCCTCATCCAGCCATTTTTTTGCGATTTCAAGAGGATTATCAGAAAATTTTTCTACTGCGTCATACTTTCCCTGAGTAAGGCGCACGCATTTACCGCCAAGTATATCAATAGCTGGAATTATTTCAAAGTTCGGTCCTTCCATATTTATTTTCAACCTTTATTGTGTTAAACAAAGTTCTTTATTTTTTTGAACCCTGATTTCCGGGTAACAATGCCCAAAATTATATTTTTCATTTTCTTCCATGTAAGTTAAAACATTTAATCTTATATTTTTATCTACAGGAAGAATAGACTCATATTTTGTTATGGAGTCAAAGCCATTTGTAAGCACCTGTAATTGTGCTTTAAAATCTTCTTTTAGTTTCGAAGAAATAAAATAATATATTCCTTTTAAAATTTTTTTGTTTTTAACTGAAATTACTTTAAAAAGCAATGTCCTGAAACTTTGGAAATCACATTCTTTATTTTCATCAATAATTACAGACAGGCACGGTGCTTTAGGATCAATGAAAAAATCAATCACATATGCATTTAAATCTTTTTTCTTAAAAAATCCTTCCTGCAATCTGGATACAGAAGCCTGAGTAAGATTTGCCATGGTTTCCCAGGATTTAAGTTGTCTGTTATAAAGCCCAGTTTGGTGCAGGTATAAAAAAAATTCTTTTAAAAAGTAGCTAATAACCTGAGGTATTAACTCTAGTGTATTGTCCCCGTCAGTTTGTGTAATTTGAATATTTTCAATTGCACTTTGAATTTGTTTTGTATTAAATGTTCTTGGCGTCTGGGTTATTTTTTCACAGGTTAATATGAACGGATTCTTAAGAGAGAGTTTAAATTTAGCTATTTCTTTTTTACGTATGAGTATTTTGTAAAACATGATTCTAGATTATCAAAAGCTTTGTGCCCAAGCAATATAGAGCATTGCTTCCAGGTCAATGTTATGATGTATATGTATTAGATTTAAGAGTTTTTACTTTTTTACTTATGACTAAACTTGATTTTTACGGCTTACATTCTTATAAACTTGAAAGTGATACCTATCCTGGAAAGCTTATAGTAATAGAAGGAACCGATGGTGTCGGAAGGACAACACAGGCACTTATGCTTAGATCCTGGCTTGAAAGTCAGGGTCACGCAGTGGTGGATACCGGAGCAGCAAGATCAGAGCTGGCAGGTAAGGGAATTAAACGTGCAAAAGAAGGACATACTTTAGGACCCATTACTTTAAGTTTATTTTATGCAACTGATTTTGCAGACAGATTTGAAAAACAAATTTTACCTGCTTTAAAAGCAGGGTTCATTGTTTTAAATGATCGCTATATTTATTCGCTGATTGCAAGAGCCATTGTAAGGGGAGTAGATCCGCACTGGCTTACTGAATTATACGGAACGGCACTGAAACCTGATATTGTTTTTTATTTAAAAATTTCTGTTAAGGATTTAATACCAAGAGTGCTTGGAGCTAAGGGTTTTAACTACTGGGAAGCTGGAATGGATCTTAAATTAGGAAATGATCTTTACGAAAGTTTTGTAAATTACCAGTCAAGAGTAATAGACCAGCTGGACAAAATGTCAAAGGAATATAATTTTGTTGAGATAGATGCTACAAAAGAACCACAGGATGTATTTCTGGATATTAAAAACAGAATTTCTGAAATTTTGGTATAACTTAAAATGTGTTGCCGATGTAGCTCAGTGGTAGAGCAGCTGTTTCGTAAACAGCAGGTCACAGGTTCGAATCCCGTCATCGGCTAAAGTAAGATGAAAGTGAAGGTTTGTCCAAAGCGACAAACCTGAGCGTCGAGAATTAAGACAAACCATAAGAGCATGCAAAGCTGATGCGAGGAGCTACGTCACCGCAGCATCAGCGGCAAGAAAACACAGCAGCTGTTTCGTAAACAGCAGGTCACAGGTTCGAATCCCGTCATCGGCTAAGAATATTTCTTCTAGTCATCTTCACCTACTAATGATTTTGCTGCAGCTAGAAATAAATCTTTTGGAGTTGAGCCTGTTTCTATGGCGATTTTAAATGATTCTGCAAGTCCTTTTATATCTTTCCAGTCTGAATGAACCATTCTTATTAAGCCAGCTATACCTACAAGAGCCATAATATATTCTGTGGTAACCCCAGATCCTTTTTCTTTTATTAACCAAGCATATGCTTCTTCAAGCTTACCTATAAAGTCAGTAAATCCTCTTTCAAGCATGAGCTCAAATACCTCCTGACATGCAATTAACTGCTCATCGGATGCACCTGCTTTTTCAATGGTCTTTAGTTCTGGGAAATTTTCATAATCAGGAGATTGTATTGTTGAATTTCTTCTGTTACTACCCCAGGAAAATGGACATAGATTTCCAAGCCATGAAAGTATTCTCATATATATTTAATTAATCCTCAAATCTTTTAAGTGAATCTAAAAGCTGCATAAATTAAAAATTATTGAAGGAAAAATGTCATTTTAGTACTTAAAAAACCAGAAATCAATATGATAAGCTAATATTCAAAAATAAAAAAGTGCTAACTAGAAGACAATTCAATAAATTATTGCTGAGCTCTCTCTTATTTCCATCAATTGGCTGTACTAATTTAAGAAAAAAAAGTTATATTCCTGGCACACTTAGATTAAACCTAGGCTTTGAGCCGGATACGCTGGACTGGGCAAAAGCCACAGATTCATATTCATTTGATGTGATTACAAATATTATGGTTGGCCTTACTCAGTATGACAATAACTTAAAGTCAGTTCCGTCACTTGCTAAATCATGGAAGATATCACCTGACGGAAAAACTTATACTTTCTTGCTGGATAAAAATGCAAAATGGTCAGATGGAAAATCAGTAAGTGCAGAAGATTTTCTTTACAGCTGGCAGAGAATTTTAAATCCTGAAACAGCCGGACCATATGCTTATCTTTTATATCCGATTAAAAATGCTTATCTTTATAATACCGGTAAGATACAAGATCCTAATTTACTTGGAATAAAATATCTGGCTGATGATATTTTACGGGTAGAGCTGGAATTGCCTCTTGCATTTTTTTTAAATCTAACTTCATGGGCAGTATATTTCCCGCAGAGAAAAGATATTATTGAAAAATATAAAGATGAATGGACAGAGCCTGGGAAAATCATTACATGCGGACCATTTAATCTTGATAAATGGCAGCATGAATATAAATTACTTCTATCAAGAAATCCTTTTTATCAGAATCCGCCTCCAAAACTTGAAAAAATAAAATATTATATTGTACCTGAACAATCAAGTGCGTTCTCCCTCTATTTAAACAATGAAATTGACTCCATAGATTCAAGATCCATTCCCATCAGTGAAATTGAAACCACTCAAAAAATGAAAGAAACAAAAATCTATCCAGTTTTACGTGGAACATATGTAGGATTTAATGTAAATAAACCTCCATTTGATAATAAATATGTCCGTGCTGCTTTTTCACATGCAATTGACAGAAAAGTTTTTCCTAAAGTACTCAGACGCGGAGAAATTCCCACACAAACCTGGATACCGCCTGGTTTAAAAGAGTATTATTCACCTGAAATTGGTTGTGAATATAATCCTGAGCTTGCCAGAGAATATCTAAGAAAAGCTGGTTTTCCAAATGGATCTAGATTTCCTAAAGTTACTATGCTGTTTCCTACCAGAGAAGACGCAAAATTAATTGCAGAATCAATACAGTCTTTATGGCAGAGAGTATTAAATGTAAACATTGAAATTGAAAACCAGGAATGGAAAGTATATCTGAATACTCTTCAGCAAAATCCGCCACATTTGTTCAGAATGAGCTGGGGGGCAGATTATCCTGATCCTGATACCTTTATGACATTGTTTACCAGTACATCAGGAAATAATCACGGCCAGTGGAAAAATAAAACCTATGATGACCTAGTACTTCAATCTGCTACGACTCTTAACAATGAGACCAGAAAGTCTCTATACAAAACAGCGCAGAAAATCCTCTTAATGGAGGATATTGCAATTGCACCTTTGTTTTTTAATACACAGATTGTTCTTAACAAACCATGGGTTAAGAATTTTGAATTTAATTCAATGGATTTGTTGTTTTGCCAGAAAATCAGCGTTGAATGACATTTACCTTATTTCTTAACCTGACTTTCTACCCCAAATATTAATTATATTTTTATATTTCATAAATCTTTTTGAACAATTATTTTAGGATTACTTCTTTCTAATCAACCACGTTTTGTGATATTAATAAATCATAGCTAAATGAATACACCGATAAGAAAATATAAAAAACTAGAAGAAGAAAATTTAAACCGTGAAAGGCAGCTTTCAAGTTTATTTAATATTATAAGTAATAATCTTTTGCTTGCATCAGAAACGCTTGGAAATGAGCATAATAGCCTGAAGGCAGTTGAAGAGCTTGAATCGGTATCCCAAAAAGCAAAGAAACTTGCTGGAGACCTGGTCTCGCCTGATAAAAATGATGATTTAAATGAACGAATATCTTTATTAAAGCATAAGATGCTTTCACTGGTAGATGATTTAAGCGAAGAACTAAACAAAATTAAACAAGAAAAAGAAGTAGATGATAAAACCATCGAAGATATTATAGTAGCTAAAAGACTTTTAAGAGAATCACACAGAGGACTGGTAACTATTCAGGATTAAGGATTCAGAATATCTTCAGGTGATGCTGTAGCTTCAAGTTTTCCGTCAGATAAAGTATCAGGAATAACTATGGCGCCAATATCTGCACCCTTAGGTGTGATTACATTAAAAAGTTTTATACCAGGAGTAATATTTTTATCTATAGTTGCAGTTAGGATTATTTTCTTATTTTTAATTAGTTTGAAATCTTTAATTTTAATTCCAAGAGAAGGTACAAAAGTAACATTAGTAAAGAAATCAGCTTTGTTAATTAGCTTTTCTAATTTTCCATCAATGGTTACAAACTTACTGACAAAATTAGCTCCTTTAATTTTTAAAACTAATTCTGTACCATTCTTAGTTAAAAGTGCATTAATTGGTTCTTTAATTAATGGTCTTTCTATCACTCTTTTACCGATTTTTACATTTTTTGAAGGGGTTACTGTGAGTGGAATGGTTGCAATGGCTTCATTTTTATTTAAGACTGATAATTTTGCATCACCTTCACTTGCATCAGAAGGAACAGTTATAGCAGTAACCAGTTCAAGCAGCTGACCATCACTTGTCTGGAATCTGTGATGTTTCGTTCTTTGATTTAATATAGATCCTGCTTCTGTAAAAAAAGCAAAACCAGAAATAAAAGTTCTTCCTGTTCCATCTACAAGTACTACAGCTTTTAGTTTGCTTACATCTTCATTATTAACAATTCCAGGATCTTCACTAAAATCAACCCCAGCTGCAAAAGCAAATCCCTGTGGAATCTGAGGCAGATTTTCAGCTATTGGAATAATGTCAAGCCCTTTGGTTTCAGGCGGTGTAATTTTAGCTCTTATGCCCTCAGGAATAGGAGGTGGATTTGATATTTCAATGGACGTTGTAGAAGCTATATCTATTAATTCTCCTCCCCCAAAAGAAAGTTCATCTATAAGTGTTGAATTTAAATCTTCTACCTCTTCAGGAAGAGTTATGACTTCTTTCCCTGCTGGTGCTGCAAATGTAGTTTGAACAGGTTCTTTGTTTGTGCTTGAAACTTCGGAAGGTACGTAAGAAATTCTTATAATTGCACTTGAAGTATTTCCATTTCCATCAGTTGCATTTATTAGGATAAGATTTTCTCCTGTTTTTAGTGATAATGCCTGAGAATACTGAGAGCTACTTACAGGTGAAATTGTGCTTCCGTTAAATGTGACATTTTTTACCTCAGTATTATCGGTAACTGTGAAAGTTACATTAATGTTTTGTTCTTTCGATCTTTGACCATTTTGAGGAGATAAAACATTTATAACTGGAGGAATGCTGTCGCTTAAAGGAGTCCCGGCAAATTTTACTTCATTTGTATTGCCGGCAGAATCACTAACTGTAATAACTACAGGTATGGTACTGACAGTGGCAGTAAAGTTAACCAACTCACTCTGAGTAAACTGTAGAGGTGTTGAATTTACAGAAATCGAAACAATATTAGACCCATTTCCATTAGCTGTGCCTGTAACCTTAAACTGATTTTGAGAGATCTGTTCAATATTTGCAGCTACAGTAGGAGCCAGAGAGTCTATTTTTATTTTTATTGATTTTTCATTTATATTATTTGATTTATCTTTTGCATTAACTTTAATTTCAAAAATACCGTCGCTTTCAAATTGAATATCACTTATAAAGCTGACAATATTTGGCGAGCCGTCTGAAGTGGTTGTTGTGGTTTTGCCATTCACATTGACACTTTCTATCTGAGAACCTGTTCCGTCTGCTTTTCCGAGCACAAGAATTCTTCTGGTTTTAAGCGTTGAAAGATCTTTTGGTGCAAGGATGGTTATTTCAGGAAGAAAAGTGTCAAAAATTGTTGAAGCATTTGAAAATAAATATAAACCCTCATATTTAGAGGTTTTAATGGTCTTATCGGAAATTGAAGTTGTGCCTAAGATTACATCCACAAGACCAAGCTCGTAAAATTTTGGTGTATAACCTATAATTTTTGTACCATCTCTTGAAACTGAAACAAATGAAGCACAAGTTTTATTACTTTTAAAACAAACACTCAAATCACCTGTAAATCTTAATGGATCAATAAACCCACTTATAGAAAAAGGAACACTGACTCCAACCGGACCAATATCTGGAACTATCTTTTTTAAGACAGGACCCAAATTAAAATCAGAGATAATGCTAAGCGATGATTCTGTTTCTGTATTTGGTGAAATAGCATAGCGTCCAAAAGGCTCAATTAAGAGAAAACTTTGAGCGTTATCATTTGATAAGGGTAGTTCTGTAAGCACAGAGAGTGTCTTTAAATCTAAAATCGTTAATTTCTTTACTCCATCTTTTAAATTTAAAACAAGTACTTTACTTTGATCTGGAGTAATTGATATATCAAGCAATATTCTGTCATCTGTAAAAATCGATGAGTTTAAAAGTGTAATTGCATTGTCCTGAGAAATTGATGACTTGTATAATTTAAATCCACCCGGGAAATCTATAATGCTTCCTGTAGTTACAGCTGTCCTGCCATCAGGCGAAATAGTAGAAATAGATGGACCTTCAAGCTTATCAAGAATACTAGTAACCAGTTTATTGCTTTTAAGATCCAGAAAATGTAAAATATGATTACCTCCAATAGATGAAAGTACAGCTCTTTTACTAGAAAGATCAAAGCTCACTCTGTCTAAAAAATCATCTGATACAGATTCAAATGATTTGTCTATTGAAACAGTTGAACTGGCTCCTGAAGCAGTGTTACGTATAAGAATTGATTGTCCCTGCTTAGAAGCAAAAGTAAATATTGTACTTGTAAAATCACCAGAAACATTTACTGACTGAACTAAATCAGGAAGTGCAATGTGAGAAGTTATTATATCTTGTTCAGTATCTATAATTACTGCTTCGGGTGATGAGGAATTAATTACTCCTGCAATAAGCAACTTACCATCAGGGTCAAGAAATGCAGGTCTACCGATTTGCGTAGAGTTAAGAGTTACTGATTTAAGTTCTTTTACTGAGTTAGTAGAAAGATCCACAATTTGCACCAAAGTATTTTCATGTTCAGTTGGTTCGCGATAGACGTATAGTTTATTGTTTTTATTATTAATCCCAATATTTAAAAGAGGTGAAGCATGAGAACCTTGTACAAGAGGAATAATTATGCTGTCTATAAAACCTTTTTGTGTGTAGGTAAATTTCTTTAAATATATTCCTTCTTCTTCAGGATTTGAAGAATCTACTACTATTAAGAAAGAACCATCGTTTGAAATAACAACATCATTTGGTCTTTTAAAGCAACCTTGATTTGTGCATCCGGAAAGCGTACTGGATATTTGATTTTTAAGGACTTTTTGAATCTTTGTATTGTTAATATGTAACTTTTCTGTTGTTTCGGCTACCGACCTTAAAGGAAAAATAAAGAGAAATACATTACTCATGGCCAGAAGTAATGCTACCCAGATGACATTTTTTGTTTTATAATAATTTTCTTGCATTGGACGAGGAAATACACCCACAATGTTATGGGGTTACTATCTTTGTACCAGCTGTTTCAATAAATAGTGTGAATCCTGACACATTTTTAATATAAAGGGCAATGATATGAACAATCGTTCTGCAGCTAGAGAAATAGTAATTTTGGCCATACCACAATTGCCTAAAGATAAATCTAGGCTTGAAAGTATGGATTTTGACCAGATTATGCTTGCATTAAGCAGATCGCTCAGTGATTATGCAAAAAAAAACATCAGCTCTGTAACATCGGATCTTATAAAAATGGAAAATTTTTTACTCAATGCAGAAATTGAACATCCTGATAATGAAAAACATATAAGCCAGATAAAATCAGTATTAATTCCTGATACTGCTGTTTTACGTAAACAAATTAATGCTTTAAAAGCGTCTGCACAGGAATTATTTAATGCAGTTGAACTTCCTGAGTTAGTGGTTCACACGCAACAAAAACAGACCATTGATTATGTCAGGGAAGTTCTTAAACAATATGTAGAAAATAAAAAACAAATCGATGACATTATTGAACAAGCTGCTCAAAATCGAGATAAGGATAAAAAGTGGAAATTAAACAGAATGGTCAGACTCGATCGCGACATACTTAGAATGTCTGCTACTGAGCTTTTATTTTTAAAAGATACACCGACTGAAGTCATATGTGATGAAGCTGTAAAAATTGCAGATAAATATGGCGATGTTGAAAGCAAAAGATTTGTGAATGGTGTGCTACGTGATGTGGTGGAACTCACTAGAAAAAATCACAAGGCAGCCTTATAAACACTTTCAATAAGCTCTTTTGTAAGCGGTTGAAGTGGATTAGTTATTCCTGAAATATCTTTCAGGGCATCTTCAGCCATTTCAGGAATATCACTTTCTTTTACCCCGCATTCACTTAGTTTTAATGGAATGCCAATATCTTTATTTAGCTTTTCAATCTCTGAAATAAACATATCACTAGCTTTATCATCAGACGTATTGGCAGGGTTAATGTGAAATGCTGTAAGCATAGTGGCATATTTTTGTGCACTTACTTTTTTATTTACTCTTAAAACATGTGGAAGCATCATTGCATTTGCTAGTCCATGAGCCAGATTACGTTTTGCTGATAATTGATGTGAGCAGGCATGAACTAAGCCTACTGATTTTTGGTTAAATGCCATACCAGCAACAGTAGCTGCCAGAGAAAGATTTATTCTGGCTACCACATCATTTCCATCAGCACATGCCTTTCGCAGATACTGAAAAATAAATGTCATTGCCTGTAGTGAAAACATATCAGCTACTGGATTTGAACGCAGGGATATAAACGCTTCAATTGCATGTGTCACTGCATCCATTCC
>Ga0155197_101_pt1 | contig 11083 bp, 10 predicted proteins | sample RifCSPhighO2_02_FD_106165 | JGI IMG/M metagenome (GOLD analysis project Ga0155197, IMG submission 106165) | Candidatus Melainabacteria bacterium RIFCSPHIGHO2_02_FULL_34_12 | reverse complement strand
AGTTTTATAAAAAGGTCAGGAACAACTAGACATCATTTTATGGTTTATATGGAAGATGGCAATCTTTGTGAAGTTCAACTTGAGGTTGAATGGGATAAGGGTGCACCTCCTCCGGGTAAAGAAATCGGTAGGTGGATAATTTAAGAAGAATTGTTAGTGAATTTACCTGGGGCAGCTGACGGGAGTCGAACCCGCGAATACCGGGACCACAACCCGGGGCCTTAACCACTTGGCGACAACTGCCATATCCTAGAGAATTAGAAATTAGAGAATCAGAAATCAGATTTTGAAAAACAAACTTATTATAACTTAGTTTTAGTGTAGAGACGTTGCAGGCGTTTTTTCTTTTGCTTAAGAATAATAAATTAAAACACTATTGCTTTTTCCATCTAATTTATAGTGTTCACTTTTATGATCTTCTAAAGGTTCTATCACAACATAATAGCGACAATTGTCTACAACATGACTAATTTGGATATCCTTGCCAGACATTTTCCAAATTTTAACTCCTATTGCTGGTTGTAGACTAGTACCACCGCTAAATCTTCCATTTAAAAAACTAATTGTTCCACTTAAATTTGTAGGTTTTCTAGTATCAAACGCTACCCTGCCAAAATCAAGGGCTACTTTATTTCCCATACTTACTGAAGCTGCGATTTGACCTATGAAATTACCATTTGTGAAAGTTATAAACCCTAGCTCATTAGCAGTCACCTCAGCTGGGACAGGGATGATATCAAAACTACGGTTTATTTCTATATCTGCTAATTCTCCATTTTTTATCAAAGATTCAATTACACTGGCCAGATTTGTAGCTCCTCTTACTAGAGTACTTCCTGTACTACTTACTGCTACTAAACCACTAATTAAAATCATGAGGATTATTTTAGCATTTTTCTGAAGACATAAGTTCTTTAATAGAACGCGCAGATTCTAAACTGTAATTAGTTATAGCCCCATCTCTTGCACTTCCTACGAGCTTTGCATATTTAGCTAAAACACCTGATGTGTAATTTGGTTTTCGCGGCTGCCATAAAGATTTTCTTTTCTTTAATTCAGCATCGCTTAAATCTATATTTAAGGTTCCAGCTTCAGCATTAATTTCTATTATGTCTCCTTCTTGAATAAGTGCAATTGGTCCGCCTACATATGCTTCAGGAGAAACATGCCCTATCATAAGACCACGTGTTCCACCGCTAAATCTTCCATCTGTAATTAATGCACATTCAGTGCCAAGTCCCTGACCATAAAGTGCTGCAGTCACTGAAAGCATTTCACGCATTCCAGGTCCGCCTTTTGGTCCTTCATAGCGAATTACTGCTACATCACCAGCTTTAATTTTTTTATTTATAATTGCATGAAAACAATCCTGTTCGCTATTAAATATTCTTGCAGGACCTTTGTGAATGAGTTTTGTTAAGCCAGCTACTTTTATCACTGCACCGTCAGGAGCCAGGTTTCCTTTTAGAATTTTTAAACCTCCTGTCAGTGACAAAGGTTTACTAGGAGATAACATAACATCCTGATTTTGCGGAAACTTTATATCTTTTAAATTTTCTTTCATGGTTTTTCCACTTACGGTTAAACAATCTCCATGAAGTAATCCAGCATCCAGTAATGCTTTTAAAATAACTGGCACTCCGCCTATTCTATGAACATCATATGCTACATATTTCCCACCTGGTTTTAAATCGACAAAGTAAGGCGTAGCATGAAAAATATTTTCTATTTCTTCAATTGTAAACTTTATCCCTGCTTCATGAGCCATTGCTGGAAGATGCAAAACTGCATTTGTAGAACCTCCAGTACAGGCTACGATTCTGGCTGCATTTTCAAAAGCTTTTTTTGTCATGATGTCACGTGGTTTAATTCCATCTTTTAAAAGGTTCATTATGACCTTACCGTAAATTTCATGAACCTTTGCCCGTTCAGGATCTATTGCCGGATATGAACTGCTTCCGGGAAGTGCAATGCCTATGGCTTCAGCTACACATGCCATGGTATTTGCTGTAAATTGTCCGCCGCATGAACCTGCGCCGGGACACGCTGTAGACTCAATTTCATAGAGCTCTTTATCTGTTATTGATCCAACATTATGTTTTCCAACTGCTTCATAAACTTCTACCAGTGTTATATCTTTCCCTTCATATTTTCCCGGCATAATAGTTCCGCCATAAAGAAAAATTGATGGGAGATTTAAACGCAGCATTGCCATCATCATTCCAGGAAGACTTTTATCACATCCTGCAATTCCTACCAGCGCATCATAACAATGGGCATGCATCATAAGCTCTACTGAATCTGCAATTATTTCACGACTGACAAGAGAAGCTTTCATTCCTTCATGTCCCATTGCAATTCCATCGCTTACAGAAATAGCAGTAAATTCTCTTGGAGTGCCTCCATTTTTAATAATTGATTTTTTAATATTTTCTGCTTGATCATGAAGAGTAATGTTACAAGGTGTGGCTTCATTCCATGTACTAGCTACTCCGATAAAAGGCTGTCCAATTTCCTTATCTTTTAATCCCATTGCCTTAAGCATGGCTCTGTGAGGTGCACGTTCTGGACCACTAGTGACGGTTTTACTTTGTAGTTTTAAGTCTTTTTCCATTATTCCCTCTATATTCTTGCTCTGAAGTTATCTATGTGTTAGATTATAACTGATTAAAGATACCCATTTAAAAATCAAACGAAAATAATCAGAGCCTCTATTATTAGTCATGACTACAACCGAACAGGATTTAGGCAAACTTTATAAGGAAAATCTTAGTTTCTGGGAGCAGGCTTGGCAAAGAGTAAGTAAGCCTCATAAAGAACTTCCAAAACTTCCTTATATTCATGAGCTGACAAGAAAGTTAAAAAAATATCAGGTAAAAAAAGTTCTGGATCTTGGATGCGGTTCAGGATGGCTTTCAATTTTTATGTCTAAATATCATTTTGATGTGACTGGAATTGATACTGCAAAACCAGCTGTTGAGCTGGGAAAAACCTGGGCAAAAGAAGACAATGTAAATGTAAATTTATTAGTAAGTGATCTCTTAAACTTACCCTTTGAAGAAAAATCTTTTGATGCAGTGGTTTGTAATTCAGTGCTTGAACATTTTAGATTTGACCAGGCAAAAACAATTATAGATAAAGTACATAAGATTCTTAGTGATAAAGGATTTTTCTTTGGCTGTTTTGATGCAGTAGGCACAGGAAAAGGCGAATATTTTGAATTAAACGACGGCACTCATGTGTATACCGATCAAATGCGCAAAGGGATGATGCTTAGAAATTATACTGACCAGGAATTAAAAGATCTTTTATCAAATTTTGATATTTTGTCTTTCGATAAAAATAACTACGGAAGCAGATTGGTTTGGGCTAGGAAGAAGTAAACTACAAAATTAGTGTAAAATTAGCTTATGTTTTATGAATTTATTCTTAGAAAACTTAGTGAATCCAAAATAAAGTACCTAGTTATTGGTGGAGTAGCTGTTAATTTACATGGCTACACCAGAGCAACAAATGATCTAGACATTATGCTCTCCTTTGATAAGGAAAATGTAGAAAAATTCTCTAAATTAGTAAAAGAACTAGGATTTAAGCCAAAAATTCCTGTGGATATAATTGAATTAGCTGATCCTAATAAGAGAGAACATTGGAAAAAAGAAAGAAACATGAAAGTGTTTTCAATTTACAATGCTGAGAACGAATTTGAAGTCATAGATATTATGATCCAAGATTATATTGATTTTGAAACAGCATATAAAAACAAAAAAATAATGCTTGATGAAGGTATAAGCATTCCTGTTATATCAATTAGTGATCTAATAAAATTAAAAGAAATAGCCACTCAGGAAAGAGATAGAGATTTAACTGATCTTAAAATCCTAAGAAAGTTCAAGGAGCAAGAAGATGAAGGACAAAGATGATAATTTAAATCCTGACTACACTAAAGAGGAGTTTGAAAGGTTTTTAGCTTATAGAGCTCTTCCAGTCAGTAAAAAATTACAGTGGTTAGATGAAATGTTTGACTTCTATCAAAGACATACGCCTAGGGAAAATAAACTGAAGTGGCAAAAACTAAAAGAAATGGGATTTTAGGTTTTATCTTTTCATAAAATAATTACGGAAGCAGATTGGTTTGGGCTAGGAAGAAGTAAACGAACTAGGTTTCAGTAATTAACAGCACTACACCACTTTAAATATTCTTTTTTCTTTCCTCTTACTACATCAAAATAAATGTCCTGGAGTTTTTTACTGAGAGATCCTACTTTTCCATCTCCTACAGCTCTGTTATCTACCATCGTAATAGGACTTACCTGAGCACCTGTTCCACAGAAAAATGCTTCATCACAGACATATAGTTCTGTTCGATCAATTTCTCTTATTTCAGTTTCAATTCCCAACTCTTTTTTTGCTAGCTCTATTATGGTAGTTCTGGTAATTCCTTCAAGGATATTTGAAGTTACAGGTGTAGTTATTAATACTCCATCTCTTACGATAAAAAGATTCATTGCACTGCCTTCAGTTACATGCCCATTTGAATTAAGCACTATAGAATCATCAAAACCAGTAAGAAGCGCATCAGTCTTAGCCAGTGCCGTGTTTACATAGCTGCCCTGGATTTTCCCGCGCGGAGGAATGGCATTATCATCCACTCGTGTCCAGCTACTAACACAGACATGAAGCCCTTTTAAAATATCTACATAATCACCCATAGGCATAGAGCAGATGGAAAGCCCTGTAGGATTTTTACCATTTTTATTTATAAGTGACGGTCCGACAATAATTCCTGCTTTGTAAACATTTGGTCTTATGTATGTGTCACAAGTCGGTTTATTTTTTTGCATTAGCTCTACTGTGATCTGACAGAGCTCATCGACAGATTTATCCAACTCAAGCCTAAGAAGCTTACAATTATTTTTTAGCCTTATGAAATGTTCTTTCATTCTGAAAATAAATATTTTCTTTTCATCAGTATTCCAGTAACCTCTAATTCCTTCAAAGATACCTGTGCCATACTGAAAAGCATGAGTCATTATGTTTATGTTTGCCTCTCTTAAAGGGACAAACTTCCCGCTAAAATACACTACTGAATCCAAATCAATTCCTTCTGTTGCCACTTTTTCTTTCTCCAAGGTTTGTTTTATCATAATGTTTTATTATATCAGTCTTTAGCCTGTTCTTTTAACGGTATTTTCAGAACCTCACTCCTGTCCAGCGAATCCAGCAATGCCAATAAAAAATCTTTCTCATTATAAGATGCAATAAAAGCAAGAGAAGCATTTAACTCAGTGGACGGATAAATAATTTTTAATGCATCATTTCCGCTAAGCAATAAATCAGCATGAAGAACTTCATCATTTTTTTTATTTATTAATATAAAATCAGAAAGGCTTATTGGATTTTTTGAATTATTTTGAATTTTAAATTCAACGATTACATAATCCCCATAAGTTTTACTGTGCTTGTTATTAATTTTACTGATTAAAAGATTAATTTCATTTTTTTCAATCGGGCGAAAGAAACGAAATCCTTTGTATTCATTTTCTTGGGCAGGTCTTGTATCTGCCACTACTGCTGGGGTTTCTCCAAAAACATAAAAATCATTTTTTAATGTGACCGGAATGTTGATGCTGTTTAATACTCTTGGGATTTTCCCTTTTCTTACAGCAGAACCTATAACTCCAGCCCCAGCTCCTACGCTGCTTCCAGCAAGCAGGCTTATTCCATGGCTTGCAACAGCAAGTGGAATACCTCCATACTGAAGCCCTGCAACCAACCCATGAACCGAACCATAAGCAACTAAGGCTGCATCATAAGTAAGAATATCTGCAACTTTTTCCAATGATTTTGAAATATCAGTACTCACTGAAGCATATATAGGAATGGTTTGACCGCCAGGTGTAATAATTTCATTAAAATCAATTTCAAAAGATCCGTCCCGTCCAAAATTTTTTGGCTGATTTACAGCAGTAACAATTCCATCAAGTCTGCTTCCTTTTGGTATATAAAAATTTTTTCCGATTACAATATCTTCTCTTAGAAATGCTGCAACCTTATCGCCTTCCTGGCTAAAGTAAAAATTTATTGGTGTGCTGAGATTTATTTCTAAAACCTGACCTTTTTGAATTACAGTTCGTACCCCACCCTTTAGTAAGGTCTGCGAATTAGCTGAAATATATAAACCTTGTAAAAGGAATGTAATTGTAACTAAAATCAATGAAATTATTTGCATCTGTATTCAATTATCATATTTTTCAATATAATGCAGCTTGTAGGACTAAAATTCGGACTAGTTCTGTCAAATTACCATGTATTTGTAGTCAGAACTAGTCCGACTATATCTTTAAACTTAAAGAAAAATATGTAATTCCATACATTTTGTAAAAAATAGAGCCATTTACATTTGCAATATTATCCTAACTTGGTTTAATTAACTACTTAGGGTTAGGTAAAAGAAGGAGCAAAATAGAATGTTAACAAAATCAAAATTACTTGCACTAATGTTGGTCGTTTCAGTTTTAATTCCAACAGCTGCATTAGCAGATGAATCAAGTTCAGGCTGCAAAAAAGCAGATCCAATTCTTTCATGGACAATTGGTCTTCCATTTAAAGCAGTTGGTGCAGCTCTTGCAGGTGCAACAGGATTACTTGTCGGCACAACAACAGGTTTAATTCGTGGTGCTGTCAAAGGTACAAAGACTGTCGCAGATGCACTTGGTGATGAAGATGGTGCAGGCGAAACATTAGTAGGCATTGCATTGGGAGCCGCTCCAGGAGCAGCTATTCATGGAACAATTGCCGGATTAGAATGGACAGCAAAAGGTTTTGAAGCTGGATGGGATAAACCGTTCACTTGCGCAACCGTTAAATCTGCACTAGGTGGTATTGCTGATGCTATTGAATGGACAAGTGATCATGCTGCAAAAGCATTTTCAAGCTAATACTCAATAGTAATTATCAACTAAAGATATAATAAAAGCCGGTGCTCTATAAAGCATTGGCTTTTTTTATGGCATTTTGATTTTATAGAAATCATGAATTCAAGATTTATTATTATCCTCATATTTATCATCGGGCTTGTTTTTGGTTCTTACCAGGCGCTTCCCTCAGTTAATCGTGCCCTGGGACTGCCTGATCTGTCAGATATAACTGAATACGAACCTATAAGTTCAATTGAAATTTATGACTATCGGGATAACTTTGTCGGGTTTTTACAAGGGGCTGAAGACAGGCAGGTCGTAAAGTTAAGTGAGATTTCTCCTTATTTAAAAAGAGCTGTACTTGCAATTGAAGATAAAAATTTCTATGAACATATAGGCATTGATCCTCCGGCAGTCATAAGAGCATTCTTTGTAAATCTTCAGGCAGGCAGAATTGTCGAGGGCGGCAGTACACTTACTCAACAACTTGTAAAAAATCTACTTATACCAGAGCAGGAAAGAGGAAGAACATTTACTAGAAAATTTAAAGAATTTCTTCTTGCATTAGAGCTTGAAAGAAAAGTAAACAAAGACAAAATCCTTGAGTTATATTTAAATCAGGTCTTTTTAGGGAATCGTGCTTATGGAGTACAAAGAGCAGCTCAAAGATATTTTAATAAAAATGCAGCTCAATTAACTCTAGCTGAATCTGCATATCTTGCAGGACTTTTAAAAGCTCCAAGCCAGTTATCAGGGGACTTAAAATCTGCAAAAGAAAGACAAAAACTTGTTCTTTTAAAAATGCTTGAATTTGGTTATATAACACAAAAACAACATAAAGATGCTTTAAAAGAAAATTTACAATTTACTTCTTCTCCCGGACAGTTTGAAATTTATCCTTATTATTTTTCATATGTTCTTGAACTTTTAAAAGAAAGATTTAATATGGAAAAACTGACAGATAAAGGTTACAAGGTTTACACAGGCTTAGATCCTGAAGCACAAGCAAAAGCAGAAAAAATACTAAATGAAGAAATTAAAAATGCACCATATGGAGTTACTCAGTTTGCACTGGCAGCAGTAGATGTTAAAACCGGTCAGGTAAGAACATTAGTAGGAGGCACCGGGGATTTCTGGAAGCATCAATGGAACAGAGCTACAAATCCACACACCATAGGTTCTGCATTTAAACCTTTTACTTATTTAACTGCTTTTGAAGAAGGAATAATTGACCCTGAAACAAAAATAAAAGATTCAAAAGTTGAAATTCCAGACGGATTAGATATGGTATGGACACCAAAAAACTTTGACGGCAAATACTGGGGAAACATTACTGTTCGTGAAGCATTAACTTTTTCAAGAAATTTACCTGCTGTAAAAGTAGCAAGGGAAGTTGGAATAGACAAAGTAATTGAAACAGCAAAAAGATGCGGTATTGAAACTGACTTTCAGCCAAATCTATCACTGGCACTTGGAAGCGATGCTATTACTCCTCTTGAAGCCGCTAGTAGCTATGCTACTTTTGCAAGAGGAGGAATATACATTAAACCAATAGTCATAAGAAAAATTGAGGACCCGAAAAAAAGAGTAATTGAAAACAATCTTCCGGTTCCTCAAAGAGCAGCATCAGCTTTTGCCACAACAACTCTGGTAAGTATTTTGCAGGATGTAGTTAGTCGCGGAACTGGCACACTTGCAAGGCTGGATGACAGACCAGTTGCAGGTAAAACCGGCACATCAGACAAATCAAGGGATGTTTGGTTTATCGGATTTACTCCTGATTTATCCTGTGCAATATGGGGCGGGAATGATCATAATAAAGAAATTCATGGAAAGGGAGTAACAGGCGGCGCAATAGTAGCAAGGGTATGGAAAATGTTTATACAGTCATACTATCAGGATAATGATATACCTCCCGGTGAATTTCCCGGCGAGCCTAAAATGAAAGAACTTTTAATAGACCCGCTGACTGGTTTACTCGCTACTCCTTATACTGTACATCCCATTAAAAAAAGATTTTTCCCCGGCACTGAACCGAAAGAATTTGCTCCTGTTCCACTTGGAGCAAAAAGATTTAAACCGTTTGCCAGGTTGTTATACGGGCCTTTTATACATTCAAAAAACAAATTTATTGAAAAAAATGAATTTGAATATAATGATGGTGAGGAAAAGAAAATTGATTCGCCTGAAGAAGATGAAGAAGGATTAATTGACACAGCAAAAAAACAATTAAATATCATTAAATCTGAACTTGAAAATGATCAAACAATCATAAAGCAGGAAGAAAAGAGCACAGTCCCTGATGAAGAAGAACCTCCTATTCCTGAGTCAGAACTTAGCAAAAATGCAGAAAAAAAATCAAAATCCAGATTCAGAAGAAATCACAGAAGACAAATAAATGAAATAATTGAAACGGATGAAGAAAACAGTGAAGAGAACGACTCGGACATTGAAGAACAAGGACCATGAAAAGCAAGGATAAGGATCAAAAAAAAGATTATGAGCTGGTGTTTGGAAAAAATCCAGTACTTGAAGTAATTGAAAACAGCAAAGCTCAGGTAAATAAAATTTGGATCAATGAACAGCTAAGCGATCACGACTTTAGAAAAAGAGTGGTTTCTTTTGCAAAAGAAAAGAAGATCCCTTATCATTTTGTTCCGTCTCAAAAACTAAACAGTCTTACGAATAATCAGAATCATCAGGGAATAGTAATGAGCATATCTCCCGTGGAATATATTTCAGTAAGTGAAATAATTGAAGATACTCTTACCAATAATTCAAAAGTCATTTTAATTGCTCACGAGATTGAAGATACTCATAACCTAGGAGCCATGATTAGAACCTTAGTAGCAGGCGGCGGAAGAGGGGTAATCCTTACCGGAAGAAAGAATGTCGGAATAAATGCCACTGCCATAAAAACAAGTGCCGGCACTATTTTCCAGACAAAATTTGCAAGAGCTACAAACTGCGTAAACGTTTTAAACACTTTAAAAGAAAGCGGATTCTGGGTAGTAGGAGCTGAGACTTCTCCTGATAATGAATCTATCTATAAAACTAATTTCCCCGAACAAGTTGCAATTTTAATGGGAAATGAACATGAAGGTTTGGGTCCGTTAATTAAAAAGAACTGTGATTTCACGCTTAGAATACCTATCAGTGAAAGGATAGATTCATTAAATGTTTCAGTAGCATTTGGAATAATTTTATTTGAGGTATTAAGACAGAGCAAGTACACATAATGTCATTGCAAACTATATCCCAATTCCTTCATCATAGGCTCAATATCAGAATAAGTTTTTTCAATCATTTGAATATTTTTCTTCCATTTGTCTTTTTTAGGCTTAGTTACATAATTTACAAGAGGCGGATTCTGGGATATTTTTTTTAATTCATCTGAGAAAGGTACATTTATAAATTTGCAGACTTTTTCAATGGTCTCATAAGTGTTTTCTGAAAGCTCTTCATAGCTAATGGTATATTTTCGGCTTTCTTCTATGTTTTTAAGTCCTTGTATTGCAGCTTTATTTGAAGCAATCCACTGAAATGCACATACTTCTTCCAGCGATTTATCAGTATAATTTTCCCAACCAGGCGGTAAAACATATTTCCATTTCCAATAATTACCGTTATTTTCACTGTAATTTTTTATATTTAGTTTAATGTCCTGAGCCTGTCCCCTGACATACTTTCCAGGAAGCTTCCAGCCTTCTATTAAAGAGTTAATATTTGCTCTGCCGTCACGTTTTAAAAAAATATAAGTACAATTTTTAAAGAGTTTGTCTATAAAAGGGATTCGAAAACAGTTTTTAGGTGTTTTTTCTACAATTCTATAATCATTTAAAAAGATGTTTTTATAAGTTAGATTAACAGAAGTAATAATATTTAGAAGTGGATTTAATGGTTTCTTCTTAAGAAAATATTCACGTATCATATATCCAATGGGATAATTATTTATTGTATGTTTATGAAATTCATTCAGAAGAAATATTCTTGACTTCTCATCTAGATCACTGGCTTCTAAAGTTTCATCCTTGAAATCTTTGCCTGTTAATTTATAATAAGAATTCCATATATCGTTGCTTTCTCTATATAATGACCATAATTCATTACTGGTGCTTAAAATCCTGAATAATAAACTAGTGCCGGATCTAGGACATCCAATGATT
>Ga0155197_118_pt2 | contig 12632 bp, 14 predicted proteins | sample RifCSPhighO2_02_FD_106165 | JGI IMG/M metagenome (GOLD analysis project Ga0155197, IMG submission 106165) | Candidatus Melainabacteria bacterium RIFCSPHIGHO2_02_FULL_34_12 | reverse complement strand
CAGCCCGTTTGCATATGCTGATTTTGTTACCAGTACGACACAGAAAACTCTTCGTGGTCCTCGCGGCGGTTTGGTTTTTTGTAGAGAAAAATATGCAAAACAAATTGACTCAGCTGTATTTCCCGGAAGTCAGGGATCAGCTCTTATGCATGTAGTAGCAGCTAAAGCAGTAGCATTGAAAGAAGCACTTGAACCTGGATTTAAAGATTATCAGAAATCAGTTTTAGAAAATGCTAAGCTTCTGGCAAAAACTTTAATGGATAATGAAATAAAAATAGTAAGTGGCGGTACGGATAACCATCTTATGTTGTTGGATTTAAGAAACTTAAATATGACAGGAAAAGAAGCTGAGACTCTTCTTGATTCAGTAAGAATTACCTGTAATAAAAATACTATTCCACGTGATCCCCAATCTCCTTTTGTAACCAGCGGAATAAGATTAGGTACACCTGCTGTTACTACCCGTGGTTTTCGTACCAAAGAAATTAAGCTTTTAGGTGAAACAATCGCAGAGGTTTTAAAAAATCCTTCAGATACAAAAGCAAAAGAAAAAGCCATGCATAATGTACAATCTCTATGTAAGGAATTTCCATTATATGACCTTCAATGCATTGGTAAGTAAATATTTATACAATATTCAGACTATTCAGATTGCAGGTTTTTTAATTGCTTTAATTGTTTCGTACCTTATTACTCCGTTGATTCAGGTTCGTGCACAAAAATTAGGTGTACTTGACCAACCATCTGAAAGAAAATTACACAAAAATCCTGTTCCAAGACTTGGAGGGGTAAGTATTTATGTAAGTTTGTTTTTAACTACGCTTTTTTTTCTGGCTGTTTATTGGAAATATAGGACTTTGCTTCCAGGCACATTTACTTTGCTTGGGATTTTTGCAGGAGGAACTATAATATTTTTTCTTGGACTCTTAGATGACATTGAGCCCTTACCTGCCACTTTAAAATTATTTATTCAAATATTAGCTTCCAGTGTTGCCTGGTTTTTAGGAATTAAAATAATGCATCTTATGAATCCTCTATATCATGCTGATTTTATATTCTTTAAACTTTCTATTGGAGATCAGATTATTCATTTTTCACCGCTTATAAGTTATGCTCTTACATTAATCTGGATAGTGGGTATTATAAATGCTGTAAATCTGGTTGACGGAATGGATGGTCTGGCTACCGGAGTTTCTTTAATCAGTGCAGTTTCTATTTGGGCTGTTCTTGTGGATCAAAGGATTAATCAGCCTGCGGGTGCCTTAATGGCTGCTACGCTTGCAGGTGCTTTACTTGGTTTTTTAAGATGGAATTTTAATCCGGCTAGAATATTTCTTGGAGATTCCGGGGCTTATCTGACTGGATTTGTTCTGGCATCACTTGCAGTAAGCTGTGTAACAAAAAAAGTAGCACTGGCTGTTATATCTCCTGTTCTTATTCTTATATTTGCACTTCCTATTGGAGATACTTTATTTGCAATTGTCAGGAGGCTGCTCAGCAGAAAGTCAATCCTTGAGCCTGATAAAGGGCATCTTCATCACAGGGTTTTAGCTGCAGGACTTTCTCAGAAAATCGCATCCTATATTTTATATTTCATTTCTGGTATTCTTGGACTTCTTGCAACTTATTTAATTGGTTACAGGTCCAGCCTTAGATTTTTAATATTATCCGCAATTATATTTCTTATTGCACTATTTTATACCTGTATCATTAACTGGAAACATCAAAAACTACTCAGGAATATATTTTTAAAAGAGAAGAATTAGTAACCCGGATCTGCACCGCCGCCGCCAGGGTTTAAAAATAAATCATATGGAAACTGCCCGGGAAATTGCTGTTGCGGATTTCCAAATTGCTGAGGGACATTTCCATTTCCATAAGGAGCTTGATATGGAAATGGGTTTCCATATGGCTGGGCAAACTGATTTTGTGGTACTTGACCTTGACCGTAATATGGAACTTGTTGAGGGATTTTTACTTTAATTGGATTTCCATAGCTGTCTTGTACGGACTCCCCAGTTTGTTCATTTATTATTAAACCAGATTGAGGATCAATTTTATAGCTTTGTTCTTGGTTTTTATTTGGGTAGTTATTTTTGTTCTGAGGCGGCGGTTTAATTACTTCATTTGAGCCTTGATTTTCAGGAGGAATGCCTGTTACTTCCATGAGATAGGTTACCCTTTCAAGGAGTGATTTACTTTGCATTTTTGCAATTTCTTTTTTTGTGAGAACCTGGGTTTCTAAAGCACTTATTCTTTTTTCAAATGGAATATCATTATATGTTTTATGAAAAACTTTATTCTCAATTTTACTTATAGTGCCTATTATCCCTGTGTTTGTTTCTTCCGGAATGATTTTTAGTTCTTGTTTTTCTTCTTTTTCTTCGGGTGGTTTAATTTCAGGAGGTGTGATTGTTACTTCTTTTTTGCTTAGATCAAGGGCTTGTGAAATTTTGCTTATTCTTATAGAGGCGTCTTTATCTGAAAACTTTTTACCAAAAATAAAACTTTCAATTCTAGATAATCTGTCTTCTAATTTCTCGTTACTGTATTTCTCGTGAAATATTTTATCTTCTGCCAGGCTGATGATTTGTTCTTCCTGTAAAAGTGCTTCTTCAGCTTGTGCTGAATGAATCAATTCTTCTGTAAAGTGTGATATGAAAAAAAATAAAACTAAAAAAACAAATATAAACAGTAATTTAAAAGAAAAGTTAAAACCTTTTCTTTTTTCTAGCCTGTGCTCTTTTTCTCTTTTTCTTAACACTAGGTTTTTCGTAATGTTCTCTGCGACGAATTTCAGTTAGAATCCCTGCTTTTTGAACCTTCTTTTTAAATCTTTTCAATGCGGATTCTAAGCTTTCACCATCTTCTATTCTTACCTCTGACAAGTTAAACCTCCTGTATATATTTTACCCAGCATGAGCGTATCGCAATACGCCCCTACTTAAAATTACCAAAATAATATATTATCACAAGAGGCGTATCGCGATACGCCTCTACTTTAAAACCCTGTTTATTTGAGGTATTTTATTAGTATCGAAACAATAATCAAATAAAAAGTAAAAGTTAATATATCCAGCAAAGTTGTAATCACAGGAGAGCTGGCTGTAGCAGGGTCTTTTTTTAGATATTGCAGTAATATTGGAAATACAGTTCCAAGAAGAACAGCAACTGTCATTGAACATGCAAGTGCAAATGCAACTACCAGTCCAAGTGTTGGTGTGTCATGCTGGAGCCATGCAATTAATCCTGTAATTAATGCACAGACAGATCCAAGTACTATTCCTATTTTAAGTTCATGGAAAACATATTTAAAAGTATGTTTTAATTCAATGTCTCCAGTTACAAGTCCTCTGACGATTATTGTGGCTGTTTGACCGCCTACATTCCCTGATAGTCCTGAAAGCAAAGGCATAAATGAAATAGCAATAGGGGCTGAAATTATTGTTTTATCAAAACTTGAAATAATAAATGCTGCAATTGCTTCACCTACCAGTGTTACTAAAAGCCAAGGAAGCCTGGCTGTGGTTGCATATGTAACTTTACCTGAAATTAATTCATCAGAACGAACTACATCTGTGATACCTGAGCCCTGATAAATATCTTCAGTAGTTTCTTTATTTAAAATGTCTACTACGTCATCGACGGTTACTATCCCTTTTAAAACGTTTTCCTCGTTAATAACAGGAATTGCAATTAAATCATATTTTGAGATTTGTTTTGCTACTGTTTCCTGATCATCTGTAACCTTGCAGGTAATTATATCTGCACTCATATGTGTAGCAATTAAATCATTTAAAGGAGCACTTAATAAATTCCGTAGAGTTATTACACCAACAAGTTTATTATTATTGTCTACTACATAAAGATAAAAAATTTGAGTTTTAAATTCTGCAGCCTGTCTTCTTACATAATTAAATGCCATATGAACAGTCATATCAGATCTGAGCCGTAAAAAATCAGTGGACATGATTCCACCGGCTGATTCAGGAGGATGGTGTATTAATTCCTGTACATGGGCTTGGTGGATGGGATCAGGAAGTTCTTTTAATAAAGCAGTTCTTTTATCTTCGGGTAACCGTAGGATTAAATCTGTAGCATCGTCTACATCCATTTCAGAAATTATTAACGCTGCATTTTTTGGTTCCAGTGTTTTTATAAGATTCATTTGAACATCGGAACTAAGCTCTGCAAGCACTTTTGAGGCAAGTTCAAGATCAAGCACATTAAAACAGGTAGTTTTCTTTTCATCATTGAAGCTTTTTATTGCTTCAGAGATGTCCTGCGGATATTGATCAGCCAAAAGCTCTTTTAACTTCAGAGTATTATTACTCTTGAGCAAATCAATTATTTTTTCTTCAAGTGTCGATTCTTTTTTCTTGGTTACCATATCCTTAGGATATTACAGACCATTAAACATTGCCAGTAGGGGCGTACCGCGGTACGCCCCTGTTAAGGGATGTAATTAATATTCTATGTAGAACTGTGTTTTGGAATAGTTACTTCTGTAGTGGGTGTTTTACCATCGTGGTTATTCGGTGATTTTTTCCCTATAAATGGAGATGTTCTTTCACGGACAGTTTGTAATACTTCTTCATCCATAAATAAAAGACCGTTTGCTTTGGCTGCTGCAATTGCTGCTTTTTGTTCTTCGCTGTCAGGCTCTTTTACGATATATGGAATCAGGCTGTCTAAATCAATAAATCTATCAGCTACGTCAATTAATTTTGGGGAGGTATTGTTTCGAAATCCTGCTACTTCAACCCTGGCACCTTTATATGCCACAGCATTTACAGCATATGCAAAATCTTCATCTCCGCTTACTAAAATGGCAGTTTCATATTTACCGCATAAACCAAGCATATCAACAGCAATTTCTACATCTAAGTTTGCTTTTTTAGTTCCGTCAGGAAATATTTTTAATTCTTTTTGAACAACTCTATAACCGTTTCTTCTCATCCAGAGCAGAAACCCCTGTTGCTTAGCTGCATTTTCATCAACACCGGTATAAAAAAATGCTCTTAAGAGAGAGCCTTTATGACATAGAAGTTTAAGTAATTTCGCATAATCAATTTCTATTCCAATGGTTCTTGCTGCATGGAAAAGATTATTCCCATCAATAAATATGGCTATTCTGCCTCTAGAATTATCACCGGCCGGATTTAGCAGGGTTTCCATTACTTTTTATGCTCCTTAAATACGCTTGTCTTAAATAATCTGGACTATCAATATAAATTGTAACTGTCTTAGTTACTTATTGGGCTTTTTGTATCAATCCTTGGAAAAATCAATGAACCTTCTTTTACAGAAAAGATGTTTTTATTGTTTCCCCAACCCAAATTCCCCCACTCTTTATATTCATCAAGTTTATCATATCCAAGCTGTTTATATATTTTTAAACTGGTTTCAGGGATAAACGGATTGACTAGAATACTTATATTCCTCAGTATGTCTAAGGTTTCGTAAAGACAGCATTTTGCAGCCTCAATCTCATTGTTTTTTATTAATTTCCAGGGTACTTTATCATTAAATGCTTTGTTAGTGTTATCTATAAATTGCCAAAGAATATCCAGTGCTTCTTTTAATTCAAGGTTATCCATATGCTTCTCAAAACCAACAATTGTAGACTCGAATTTTTCTTTTAAACCAAGAAAATTACCTGTGGTTTTTCCTTCCATATTTAAGGTTCCGTTAAAATTTTTAATTACAAGATTCAAAGATCGGTTTAATAAATTTCCAAGATTATTTGCAAGGTCTGAGTTTATTCTGTTTATGAAATTCTCTCTTGTAAAATCCCCGTCTTTTCCAAAGGTAATTTCCCGAAGAAAGAAAAATCTAACCGCATCACATCCAAACTCATCAATTAATTTATAAGGATCAATAATGTTTCCTGTGGTCTTTCCCATCTTTTCGCCATCTTTGGTAAGAAATCCATGTCCAAACACTTTGTTCGGCAGAGAAAGACCTGCTGACATAAGCATGCAAGGCCAATAAACAGCATGAAACCTTAATATATCTTTTCCAATTATATGTACTACTGAAGACCAATATTTTTTAATGGAATTTTTAATTGTAGGTTCTTCATTTTCATCTAAAAGTCCGGATAAATATGCAATTAGTGCATCAAACCAGACATAAATAGTTTGTTTAGGATCATTTGGAGCTGGAATGCCCCAGCTTACTGATTGTCTGGTGACTGGGAAATCTTTAAGTCCCTCTTTTACCCAGCCGAGAACTTCATTTTTTCTGTAAGGGGGCTCAATGAAATCAGGATTTTCATTTAAAAACTTTGTAAGTTTGTCCTGGTATTTTGAAAGAGCAAAAAAATAGTTCTTTTCTTTATAGTCCTGAACTTTTAGTTTATGAATAGGACATAAGCTTCCTTCCAGAAGTTCTTTTTCACCTTTAAAGTCCTCGCATCCCTCACAATACAAACCTTCATAAAATGATTCATATATATCACCTTTATCAAGTACTTTCTTGAAAAATTCTTGTACTATTTTTTCGTGTTTTTCTGATGTGGTCCTGGAAAACCTGCTGTATGTGATGTTTAGTAATGTCCATAACTCCTTAAATTTTCCTGCAATAAAATCACAATGTTCCTGAGGTGATTTGTTCTGTTCTTTTGCGGATTTAAAAATCTTTTGTCCGTGCTCATCAGTGCCGGTTAAAAAACAAACATCAAAACCTTTAAGTCTTTTGTACCTTGATATACAGTCGCAAGCAATAGTTGTATATGCGCTTCCTATGTGAGGCACATCATTTACATAATAAATGGGAGTTGTAATGTAAAAGGTCTTATTGTCTTGTGGCACAAATTACATTCTACAATTTTAATGACCTTAAAATATCGAGCTTTTCTTTACAGGTTCGGAATATTGATATTGTGAAGTGGACATTGTCATCTGTTGTTCTTTTTCTTTGTTGCGTCCCCAAAAAGCATCTTTTAATGCTCTTGCTTCCTGCGATTCAGTATTAATAGTAAAGTTACTTGGTGCAAATATAAATACTCCCTGACCGATTCTTTGCTGATGTCCATCAAGTGCATGTGTAGCGCCTGAAAGAAAATCAACAACTCTTTGGGATTGCTCTGAATCAAGATATTGTAAGTTTAAAACAACTGATCTTCTGCATCTCAACTCTTCAACTATTTCAAGAGCTTCATCAAAAGACCTTGGTTCTATTACAATTACTTCACTTTGGGGCGTTATGCTTGAATGTTCTAACACAGTTGTATACTCCTTATTATTTTCTTTCATTAAAATATTATTTGTTTTAGTTTTACCTATAGCTTTTTCTAAAAAACCAACTTTTTTTGAAAAGTTTGTTGGTTGTTGATCTTCCATTCTCCACAATTCTTCAAAATCACCGGGATCATATATGTCTTCTGAATGACCTCCGTACCATGCTTTTTTTATGGTTTCCATTATGTTCAATTTTTTAACCCTCCCTCGGAAAAAATTGCTCTGCCTAACCTTATCATCGTACTTCCACACTTTATAGCTATTCTGTAATCATTGCTCATGCCCATTGAAAGTTCTTTTAAATTTAATAAGTGTTCTTGATTTAGCTCTTCTCTTAAGTCTCTTAGTCCACAAAAACACTTTTTTAAAAGATCCTTATCATCAGTTCTTGGTGCCATTGTCATTAATCCTTTTAGTTTTACATTTTTCATTTGAACAAGTCTTCCAATATTTTTTTTTAATTCGCCTGGATTAAATCCTGATTTTGTAGTTTCTCCTGAAATATTTACCTGAAGTAAAATATCTTGATTAATAGCTTTTTTTGCTGAGATGCTGTTAATCAATTCAGCAAGTTCAAGCGAATCTACAGAGTGAATAAGGTAAAAACTTCCGACAACATGCTTTGCTTTATTTTTTTGAAGTCTTCCGATAAAATGTCTATGAACTAAATTACTGGAATCTTCTTCGGCTAACTTTTTTATTGCATCTTGTACATAATTTTCGCCAAAATCACGGACACCATTTTCATAAGCTTCAGAGATCATCTGCTGTGTTGCGTATTTAGTTACAGCAATAACCTTGACATCGATATTATCTATTTGTTCCTTAATTTTTGACAGGTTTTCTTTGATACCCACATCATTAAGCTTTAAGAAAAATTTGCACGAATAATTTTTATTATCCACAGAAATTTTTTAAAATTAAGCACCTTTGCTTTAAAATAATTACTAAGTCAAAATAATTGCTTCATTACTATAGAATCATAAACTGTAGATAACTTGCAAGGATAATATGTTTGTACTTTACATTTTTATTTTTGGAGATTTTGTTCCCAAGGTCTTTTTAGCCTTTGTTATAGGCATTTTAGATATATTTGAAGTTTCAGATAATTAGTAAAAGTGCTTTTATGGCCGAAATTGGCCGAATTAGTTTTGTTTTGACGACCAAAGAACGTTATGAAACTTAAAGTTGATTGTAAAGGATTTTTGGTATTTTGCCTTTAGTAAAAGCTTTTTTCATTATTGCTTCAGTGGAATCAATGTATCTTGAAGGAATTAAAGCCTCTTTCAGTAAAAGATTACTTTTTTCCTGAAGTAAATCTAAAAATTCTTCCTGCATATCAAGAGTCTGACTGACATTATCAAGTCTGCTTTTTAGGAGTTCCAGCTGAACCTTTATCTTTTCGAGATTACTTGTATTATTTTTGTTTAACATTTTTTATTCTGCTGTGCGCATTCTTTCTTCTTCCTGTCTTATAAATTCTAATTTTTTGCAAATGTGATTAAGTGTGTCTGCTTTATCGTTTACAGTTTCGTAGTCAGTAACAATTTGTGCTGCCTTCATTTGATATATCAAAAGCTCAGCTTCAGAAATTAAATCTTCTTTTATTTCTCTTATGCACATAGTTAATTAAAATCTGCCCTAATTTAAGTCCATATAAACTCGACCAATAAATCTGAATAGAAAGGGATAACCCTTTTGTAGGGGCGTATTGCGATACGCCCTTATATTGCTAAACCACGCTATACGGAAAGAATTTGCTAATATTACTAGCTGTAAAATCAAAAATCAGGAGTGAAATATTAAAAATGGCAAAAATATACTATGAAAATGATGCAGATTTTAACTTAATAAAGAGTAAAACCATAGCAATAATCGGATATGGAAGTCAGGGGCATGCACATGCATTAAATTTGAAAGATTCCGGGGTAAAAAAGGTAATTATTGGATCATATGAAGGTTCAAAAAGTGCACTTAAAGCAAAAGAAGCAGGCTTAGAAGTTTTACCTGTAAGTGAAGCTGCTAAAGCTGCTGACATGATAATGATTCTTTTGCCGGATGAAAAACATAAGGCAGTTTATGAATCGGAAATAAAACCTTACTTAAATAAAAATAAAGTATTAATGGTTGCTCATGGATTTAGTTTACATTTCGGTCAGATAGTCCCACCGCAGGATATTGATGTTTTAATGGTAGCTCCAAAAGGACCAGGACACAGGGTGAGAACTACGTATGAAATGGGTCATGGAGTTCCAAGTTTAATTGCAATTTATCAAAATGCATCAGGTCATGCCAAGGAAATTGCTCTTGCATATGCAAAAGGAATTGGAGCAACAAGAGCAGGAGTATTTGAAACTAATTTCAAAGAAGAAACAGAGACAGATTTATTCGGAGAACAAGCTGTTCTTTGCGGAGGTCTTACCGGTCTTATAAAAGCAGGATATGAAACACTTGTAGAAGCAGGTTATCAGCCTGAGATGGCATATTTTGAATGTCTTCATGAAGTAAAATTAATAGTTGATTTAATTTATGAAGGTGGTCTGGCAAAAATGAGAGATTCCATTTCAAATACAGCTGAATATGGTGACTACACCAGAGGACCGAGGGTCGTGGATGCACGTGTAAAAGAAAACATGAAAAAAATACTTCAGGAAATTCAGTCAGGTCAGTTTGCAAAAGAATGGATTCACGAAAATCAGATAGGTCAACCGAACTTTAAGGCTGTGAGAGAATCAGAAGCAGCCCATTCCGTTGAAGTAGTAGGAAAAGAACTTAGAAGTAAAATGAGCTTTTTGAATCCACTATCCTCAAAGCAAGAAAATCGAGACAAGGTAAAAGTTGAAAGATAAGCACAGCAGTTACCTTAGTCAGGATGAGGAAACAGATATGCCTGTCCACAGGATATTAATCTGTCGTACAGGTGGAATCGGAGATGTAATTCATACCTTGCCTCTGGTTAAGTATTTGCGCAAAAAATATAAAAATGCAAGCATTGAATATCTTACTTCAGAAAGCATTGCCGCTCTTTTGTCTGAGCATTGTCCTTTTATAAACAAAGTTTGGAGCTTTAATAAAAAACAAAAAAAAGAAATTGCTTGTGAAATAGTCAATAGTGGAAGAAAAATAGATTATTTTTTCAATTTGCATAGTAGTCTTAGTTTCTTTTTCTTTAATTTGTTTAATATTCGTGCAAAAAAATATTTTGGTTATAAAAAAGATAATTCTTTTCATGCAGTTGTAAATTTTGCAAGAACGTTTGATAAGTCCTTATCAGCAATGAATTTGGATTCAAATACTCTTTATGTGAAAGATTCTTCTGAAATACTTTTAAAACACAATTTAAAAGAAAATAAATATATTTGCCTGGTTCCGGGAGTAGGTTCTGAAAGGCCTCACCGAGCATGGCTATTTGAAAATTGGCTAAGTCTTACAAAAAAATATCTTACTTGTGAAAAAGATTTTAAGGTTGTTTTCCTGGGCGGAAAAGATGAAGAAAAAATTATTTCTAATAAGCTTCCAGGATTTAAAGGTCGTGCTTTGAACTTAACTGGAAAACTGGACTTATGTGAAGTGGCAGAAATTATTTCTTCTTCTTATAGTTTGATTTCATGTGATACAGGACTTTTACACATAGCAAGTGCACTGTCTACAAAAGTCATAGGGCTTTTTGGTCCTACATTACCTTTAAGGAGCGGACCGTTTACCGGAAACTATCAGATTATTAATGCAAAGAATTGCAAATGTCAGGATGATTTAAAAAAGTGTAGAATCTCAATTTCAGGAAAGCATCCTGGATATTGTATGAATAATTTAAGTGTTGATGAAGTTTTATCTTTACTGACTAATGATTTAGTAAGTATCTGAAAAACAATACAAAATAATTTAGTGATATCATATAAATACAAAGAGGGTAATAAAGATGTCTAAAAAAGAAGGTAATTTATTTAGTTTTCTTATGGGAATGGTTTCCGGAATTATGTCGGGAATAGCCCTGGGTTTGTTTATTGCTCCAAAGCCTGGAAAAGAAATGAGAGAAGATATTGCAAATAAATCCAAAGAACTAAAAGGTTTAACTAAAGAAAAATTTGAAGAAATGAAAATAGTTGGAAAAGATCAGGCTATCAGAATGGCAGGAACAATTCAGCAGAAAGCTACCAGAATTAGTTCAAAATTAGATGAACTGACCAAACGCGGCAGCGAAGTTTTAACTCAGGATGAAATTCAGTAAGTTAATTTTAAATTTTATTTTGCTTTTTAGCTTATTGTTGCCTTTAAGTTATGCTCAGGAATCAAATTTAAATTTAAGAGCTCCTGAACTGATTAAAGAATCCAATGAAAGTATTCCATCTAAAATTGAAATTAAGAAACTTCCTGTTTTTCCTAATACCCAGATAAAAAAAAGTACTGCAAAAAAAATTTCTGCAGTAGCTGCCTTAATTCCTATTGATACCAGATTTCGAATGGTTGTTGACAGCCCTCTTGATGCAAAAAAATCAATGCTTGGAGATTATTTTAAGGCACATGTAGCAGAGGATTTTTATCTTCCTACAAATCCTCCTCAGCTTATTGTTCCTAAAGGATCCTGGGTTAGGGGGAAAGTAAGTTTTCTTAAAAGACCCAGTATTTTTAGTATGGCTGGGAAGATAGGACTTCATTTATACCAATTAACTTCTCCTCTTGGAGAATTAACACCTCTTGATGCAGAGCTAAATATTCAGCAAGGAATAGTGAACAAAGAAGGCTTACTTGATCCTATGACTAATTTTGGCACCAAAGCCTTGGAACCTACGCAAAACCTTCTTGAAAGTGAAAATCCTGCTGCCAGAATTGTTATCATTGCAACACTCGGAACACCTGCTATAGGAACTCTTATCGGAGGATCACTTATAGCTTTATTTTCTCAGGGAGATAATATTACTATTCCTAAAGGGCAGGAACTACAGATCGTTCTTAGAAAAGATATCCAGCTAAAATTAAATTAAAGTATAGATTTTTCCTGTAACTTTTCCTGCGTGATTTTTTATTTTACCTTTCAAAATATTTTCTAAAATAGAATTCTTAATCTCATGAGTTTTTAACCATTTGAGTTTTACTAAGAGCCTTATTATAACGGCTGATCGGGCTCTTGCTGATCCATCTGCAATTTTAACCACGGCGCTATTTCCTTTATGGGCAACAATAATAATTCCTTCAGCTCCTCCTTTTGCAATTTCTATGAGGGCTGACCTTTTCATGATTTCAGAATCAACATGATTCTTTCCTCCTGTCAAGTATGGATATTTTTTCATGGCGGAAATTATTCGTTTATAGTTCATGTCTTTCAGAAAAGTGAAATTTGAAAACAAATTTGCAATGTCATTTACACAGATTGAATAAGTAGGCGCACTA
>Ga0155197_126_pt2 | contig 13943 bp, 14 predicted proteins | sample RifCSPhighO2_02_FD_106165 | JGI IMG/M metagenome (GOLD analysis project Ga0155197, IMG submission 106165) | Candidatus Melainabacteria bacterium RIFCSPHIGHO2_02_FULL_34_12 | reverse complement strand
AGTAAGTTTGATATGCTGGATGATAATTATAAAAAGAAGGACGTAAATAACCATGGCTGAAGAAAAACGTGAATATGAACCTCTCTGTCACTTACCTGAGGTAACTAAACCTGATGAATATAGAATGGGTGAACATAAACCTCCCATGTTTCTTGTAGTACTTTTTTTTCTGGTTTTTGTATGGGCGTTAATTTCATGGGTTCCGTTTTTTGGATATTGAGTAGGGGCAGATCTGTGTGTCTGCCCAAATTGAGGTAATAAAGAAGAGAATGAAATACAAAGTACAAGCCGCAGGAATAATGAGAACAATAACATTAGTGTTAAGTATTTCCTTGGTTGGTTTATTAATTTCTGCATGCCAGTCATCGGTTCAGCTAAAAAATATTAATTTACCTTCTGAAAAGAAGCCTTTAATTAGTAAAAAAGCTACTGAAGAAGATTTTGATTATCCTACAAAAGATCCTTCAGTAGAAGAAGGAAAAACTATATTCACTCAGAACTGTTCCAGCTGTCATGGTTTTGGAGCTGAAGCCGGTAAGCATAACTTCACACTTAAATATGTAAACAGTGTTACCCCATCTCATTTATTTAAAGCTATTACGAGTAATCCAAAACACCCGTCCTTTAAAGATAAACTTACCAGAATGGAGAGATGGGATGCAGTAATGTACCTGAGATTTGCACTTTTTGGTTTACCAAAAGATGTTGAGGATATAAAAATAAAATTTGGAAGTAACTGTGCTGTATGTCATGGTACTCGTGGATTTGCAGATGGACCTATACATTATTACTTAAATCCGCCACCTGCAAACTTTAACCAATTTGACAGACTATATGAAAAAACTGATGAAAAACTTTTTGAAGAAATATCAGACGGTATAGCATGGACAGCAATGCCACCATGGGCAGGAAGAGTCGATAAGGACAAACATTTTGAGTTTGATGAAAAGTTCAGATGGGAACTTGTAAAGTTTGTAAGACAGTTTGGTTATTCAACTGAAATAGATCTTTTAAGAAAAGAAGAACTTTTTAAATCAAAAAATGTAAAATGACATTTTATAATTGTTAATGGAGAAAAAATGAACATAGAAACTACAAGACGGAATTTATTAAAAGGGATGCTGGCAGTACCTGTGCTTGGCACAATGCTTGCAGTTCTATCTCCTTTTATGAGGTTTCTCAAACCTACAATTAAGCCCCTTAATTACATGCAGGGACCAGATTTGCCAAAATCATTAAAACCTGTAACTTTTGATCTTTCATTATTCCCGAATGCATTTGATGTACAATCATTTAATTTTACTCAGATAAATAAAGAATACACTGCTCTTGGGACTCAGATTAGAGATATACCAGGATATGCAGTAAAGCTACCAAGTGGTGATTTTGCAGTTTACAGTAGAATCTGTCCTCACCTTGGATGTGTTTTTAATTTTGTTCTAAATCCTGAGGATGTTGCAAAAGGGTATAACTTCAAACCTGACGGACCTGTTTTTGCATGTCCATGTCATTTAAGTGTTTTTGATATTCAGCAGGAAGGAAAAGTTGTTTCTGGTCCTGCACCAAGACCGCCTAGAAAGTTTGTTTATAAGGTAGAAAATAATCAGTTAGTCATATCTGATCTTGAATCTGGAGGAGTTGCATAAAACTGTAGGGGAATGATTGCAAATATAAAAGAGAATGGAATAAAAATATTTCAAACATCCAAAAAATGGGTGGAAGATCACATTAACGGAATTGATATTTTTGATGAGCATTATATTGATAAAGCTAAAACAAATCCTTGGTATACGCTTGGATCCCTAGTCTGGTTATTTTGGATGATAACCATTGTTTCAGGCTGCCTCCTCATGGCAATTTATCTTCCATCTATCAGTGAGGCATATGATTCAATTGTAAAAATACAATTTGAAATTCCTTTTGGTGCAATTACCCGTGGAGTTCATAAGTATGCTGCTGACGCAGTAATTATAGCTGCAACGATCAGGTTATATAGAATGTTTATTGCATGTGACTACAAACCAAACAGAGAGTTTAACATTGCAATTGCGCTTATTACCTTACTTTTTGGAATGTATTCAGGACTAACCGGCTATCTTTTAATTTGGAATCAAAGAGCTTTCTGGGCAACTAAAGTTTTTGCAACTTTTCCTACCTATGTGGAGCAGTTTTATATTTTAGGTCCGACACATGTTGGTATTAATACCTCGCAAATACTTCTTGGCGGCAGTTCCATCGGTCAGGCAACCATGACCAGGTTTTACTCATTTCATATTGCATTTACCTTACTTGCATTAATAGCCCATGAACTTTATATTTACAAAACCGGACATAAGAGACTGAATATTTCATGGAAGATGGCATCTATTCCAATCGCAATGGTATTTATTACTGCAATTATTCTTCCTGCACAAATTGGTCACAGAGCAGATCCGAATGTTACTCCTCTGCCGATTTTATCTGACTGGTATTTTCTGGCACTTTATCAATTTTTAAAATATATGGAACCTGTCTGGGCAACTGCTCTTACAGTACTTATTCCTCTTACTGTAATTGTTCTTCCGTTTCTTGATTTAGGTCCTGAAAAAAGACTTTCAAAAAGACCTGTATTTTTAATGGTTGTAATTATGGGCTTTTTAGAATTTTTAATCTTTTCATTTTTAATTATTTTCAACATTGCAAATATTCATAGAGATCCTCCAATCTGGAGAATGGGAACATGGTTATTAATTGCTATTGGTGTAATATGGCAGTATATAGTTCATAAGATTGACAGGCCAGAGAAATTATCAGTTGCAATTGGTGATTTTATTGCTTATGTAGTTTGTCCATTGTTTGTTTTGTACTGGGTTTTCCCTACACTTTTAAATGGCTGGATTACTCTTAAACAACAAATAGTAGGTGTGGGTATTTGTATGGTTCCAGCAGTAATAGGATATACATGGCACTTCCTGATAAGAAAAAAACTAAAAATCGAGGAAGAGAAAGCAGCTGCATGAAAAATATTAAATTTGAAAGAATCTTTATATTTTTAATATCAGTGATTGCACTGTCAAAATTCTTTGAAGCAGGCAGACTTATCTCTTCTGAAATGAGTTTTATAAATTTAGGTATATCTGTAATTGCATTGCTTATATTTGTTTTTACCCTTTCAGTAATGGGTTATTGGGTTTATGAAGAAGAAAAACAAAAAAATAATCTTAAAATAAAGTTTAGCTTATATGAATGGATGTATGAAAAACGAAACGGCGAAATAGCAAATAAGCAATGGGGCGAAGAAAAATGAAACCAATAATTCAAATGATTTTTGGATTTTCTACACTGATTATTACTCTTGTGTTTTTATTTTTAATGGCTACATCAGAGCTTAATAATCAGGATCTTACTTTTGCTGCTTATTTTGGATTTTTTGCTACTCTGTCAGCAATTCTATTTTTTGTTCTTACAAGGAATGATGATAATGAAGAAACTAACCCAGGAAAGGAGAAGCCACAAAGGTAATCATGTATAAAAAAATCCTGGACAAATTACAAGTACTGACCATTAGTTTTGAAAAATGGCTAAATAAAGTTTTCAGCCAGCAATATAACCCTTTTTATTATCACGGCGCAGTCCCAAATCTATTTATGTGGACTCTTTTTATAACGGGTCTTTTATTGTTTGCATATTTTCAACCCACACTTGACAGTGCATATATTTCAGTTAATTACATTTCAAATAAAATTCCTTTTGGAAGTGTAGTACGTGGAATGCATAGATATTCAGCAGATGCAATGATGATTGCAGTTCTTATTCATGCCATAAGAGTTTATTTTACTGACAGATACAGAAAATACAGATGGATTGCATGGTATTCAGGTGTTGCACTTATTCTTTGCATGCTTGTTATAGGAATAACCGGCTATGTACTTGTATGGGATGAACGCTCATACATGATAGTTCTTATGATGACGGATGCACTCAAACAAATTCCTGTTATTGGTTTTCCTCTTGCAGAATTATTTGTAAACGGAAAAGTAATTACTCACTACACCATGGCAATGTCATTTTTCCTGCATGTGGGCATTTCATTTTTTTTGTTCTATCTTCTCTGGCTCCATTATTTAAGAATCTCAAGACCAGTCACTGATGTACCTTTAGGGCTTGGGCTTTTACTTACAGCTACTATAGTTATTCCTTCAGCATTAATTCCTGTAGTCAGTGGAAAGCCAGCTGTACTTACACAAACACCACAGGAATTTCCTCTTGACTGGTTTTATCTCTGGATTTTTCCGTTATTTTCGGGTATGCCAGCTTTAATAGTGTGGACAGCTTTATTTATTGGTGTTGCAGTGTTGCTTGCAGTTCCATATTTAATTACGGATGAGCCAAAATCTCCTGCAATAGTTTCACTGAGTAATTGTGTAGGGTGTACTCTTTGTGCAAAAGATTGCCCCTATGAAGCTATTTACATGGTTCCCAGAACTGACCATCCAAAGTTTAAACAGCTTGCCATAGTTATAGATTCACGCTGTGCAGAATGTGGTCTATGTGTCGGAGCATGTGCATTTAAAGCAATTGATTTACCTCAGGAACATTCAAAAGAAATTATTGCAAAGATTGGAGATGTGTTGAAAGAACCTGCGGGGGTAGGAACATAATGAAAAGCGGAGTGAATAACTAATGGCAAAAAAGAAAAAGATACTCGGCATAATCTGTGAACGCAGTGTGGATTTAAAAAAACACATTCAAAATAACAAGCTTAAAGAAAAAGAAAATGTTGCTGTTGTAGAAATGATTTGTTCTGGTATGATTCAGCCAATAATGATTGAAGAAGCATTTAAATCTGGTGCTGAAGGCGTATTTGTAATGGGCTGCCAGATTGGTGATTGTCATTTTAGAGAAGGAAATAAATGGTGTCAGGATAGGCTTCTTGGACTTCGCCCGCCAAATATAAAAAAGACAATTGATAAAAATAAAATAAGAGGATTCTGGCTGGCAAAATGTGATTATAAGAAGTTTATGGAGAAGGTAAATAAATTTGAACATGATTTAAATAATTTACCAGTTTCAGAAACAACAAAACCAGCAGAGGCAAAGGTATAACATATGGCAAATATCAAAGATGCAAAAATATGGCTTAATTTGCCAAATGTTTCTCAGATAAAAATATTTTTTAGCTATACATTGTTCTTTTTGCACTTTTTTGTCTGGCTGTTGTTAATTGCTTGCTTTGGTATCGTCGCTGAATTTTAGTTTTTATCTATTTAAATACTCTAGTAATGCCGCCTACAAGTCTAATATGAGGTGCCCTTTGTCTTCCGTTTAGGTCATGAATTGTAGGAAGTCCTGCCGATACATACCCTATCCATTTTTTATCGTAGCTGACTCTTACTCCCGGTGATAAATATATGATTGTGCCACCATGATTTTCATCTATAAATCCATGAAATGTTTTTGGTTTTTGAGACCACATTCCGTTTGCTTCAAGAATCAGGTCAAGTGAGACCTTATCTTTTGAGTGGGTATTTTTTGAATTCCCATTTAAATTATAAATCCAGTTATTGTTTGGACGGTAAGAAATTGAAAAATTATAGTATGCACTATCTCCTAGGTTAGAGCCTTGGCTTCCATTTGTAGCAAACTTATAAAGGCTATTTGTATCGAGCGAGAAGTGACTAAGTTTTTTACTTAAGGCAAGTCCTATCAAAGGATTCCATGAACCAGAACCAGGTTGCTCATCTGCTTCAAATATTTCTCCATCTCTTCCTTTTGTCCTTTTGACTCCTGATGGAATTTTTAAGCCTGTAAGCAAGGCAGCATGAAGATTGTATTTTTTATTTTTTAAAAACCTATATTGGCTGAATAATGTAATATCACCAATCCCGATTGCATTTCCTCTTTTTCCTACTTTGGCGTCGTGGACATCTCTTATACCAAATCTAAAAATATAAGGCAGCCTTAAGCCTACTGTTAAATTATCAGTTAATCCGTATCCTGCACTGAGACTTGGAATAAAGAGGTTTGAAGTATCATGAACATGCTCACCTCTTCTGTCCAATTCCATTAATTTTTGGTCTGAGAAAGTATTAAAGTTTGTGTAATCTGTGAGCAGATTTATATACTTTAAATTTCTTGGAAGTGTATAAGCTGGAACAGTAATAATAGGACCAGCAACTCCAACGCCAGTCAGTCCTTCCCCACCATGATGTGCATAACAGGCGCCATTAAATAAGAATGATAGAAATATTGGAAATATAAATCGAATTTTTATTAATTTCATCAAAATCCTATTGTAATGGATTGTTGATAATATATTCACGTATGACATTTAATTCTTTTTCATTGCGAGTAACGCAAATTTTGATTAAATATCCGAACCTAAATCTACAAATGTTTTTGAAACACCTTTATATGAATCTACACAGTCGGTAAATTCATTAGGCGAAAGTAGAGGCGAGGTTACCTCGCCTCTACTAGATTCGTTTCTTGCTGGTGTTTCAAATATTTGTTCATTTCCATTTTCATCTGTTGCTGTCCAGATAGTTTTTTCTCTGTATGCTCTGGCTTTTAAAGAACCTTCTTTTCCTACTATTTCGAAAGGAAGTCTTATTTCAATTGCCTGCTGTGGGCAGATTTTAATACATGCTGTACAATCCCAACAGTCTGCATTGCAGCATATTTGTGCTTTTCCGTTCGACTGCATAAAAATCAGATCTCCCGGACATGCCATATTACAAGGTGTTTCAGACTGAGGGTAACCGCAACCGTCGCATAAGTTTTGATCAATATTTATTCCCATATGTTGTATATGTCATTGCGAGGAACGTCAGTGACGAAGCAATCTCGATCGGGATTGCTTCGCTTCGCTCGCAATGACATTAAAAACCTCATCTTATTGCTCCTAATTTCTTATCCAGCGGTTTATATTCTCTTTCAATTATTTTTATTTCATTTTTATTTTGATCATACACTGAATTAACAAACTTTAACCAGTTTTTATCATCTCTATCTGGATAGTCGGCTCTGGTTTGATAAACAGGCCATCTCGTTTCTTTTCTGTATAAAAGATGTTCTACCAGAACCCTTGCTACATCAAGCCTGTCAATTACTTCATGACACTTCATTAATTCATGTAGAGACGGGGTCACCCCGTCTCTACATGCGTATAAATTGTTTGCTTCTTCTTTTAATTGTTTTAGGTGTTTTCTTGCTCTAAGTAATTTCTCTTCATTTAAAATATATCCACTTGAAATGCCACCAGCATAGTCGTCCATAATTTTTTGCATTCGTAATTCCAATTCATCAGGTTGTAGAGACGCGGTCACCGCGTCTCTACGTAAATGACGAAATACTCTGTTTATTTCATCTTTAATGTCTTTTTCAAAAACCTTTGGTTCAGAAATACTTTTTAATTTTGATACTATATCTCTGGCGGCTATCATGCCTTCTACTCCTGCCCCGGACAAATATTTTTTTGGAGCTCCTCCTGCTACATCTCCTGCAGCATAAAGATTTTCAATGTTTGACATGCGGTTTATATTTATCCAGTATCCTGCCTGAGCATGACCGCCTACGATATACGGCTCTGTTCCAACTATTTCCGGTGGATCTATATCTGGACTAGTCCCTCTGGCTGCCCAGTATAAAGTAAGTCCTGGTGTCATGTGTAAGTAATATGCTTTTAGTCTTTCTGCTTGTTCTTTATTTAAGTGAGTGGTGTCGAGATAACAGGGACCTCTTCCTTCTATATTTTCCTGAATGGTTGCCCACAGTCTCATTGGAGTAGGCATGGATCTTCCACCAAGTTTTTTATATCTTTCTTCCAAATATCTTTCTCCTGTTGCATTGACTTGTTGTGCTTTTACTCCCTGAGCCACTGCACCTGTGGGTGCCATGAGATCTTTTATTCTCATGCTTACATAGCGCATTTCAAATGTAGTCATTTCAGCACCTGCACGAATGCCTATGGCATAACCAGTGCCTGTATTAAACGGAGAGTACCAGGTTTTATGTCTGGCTTCACCTTCATTGTTTGGTTTATATATTCCGCTTGCTCCGCCAGTTGCTACAAGTACTGCTTTTGCTTCGACTACATAAAACTTTCCATCCCTTACTCCAAATCCAAATGCACCAGAGACTTTATTTTGATTTATGATTAAGTTTGTAACTACTACACGGTTTAAAATTCTTGCCTTAGTAGCTTTAGTAGCCTGAGAAATTATTGGCTTAATTCTTTCACCCTGTACGATAATAGAACCTCGACCTCTTACAAATCTTTCTCCATGTTCATCTTTAGGTATTGGAAGTCCCCATTCTTCGAGTAGATCGACTACATGATTAACTTCTTTTCCAATGGTATAAACCAGGTCTTCTCTTATAAGACCTACAGAATCATTTTTTACATACTCTACAAAACTTTCAGGTGTCTGACCTGGAGTGATATATGCGTTTATTGCATTTACACCAGCAGCTAGACATCCACTTCTGTCTATATGTGCTTTTTCAAGGATTAAAACATCAATATTTGGGTTTAATCTCTTTGCTTCATAAGCTGCAAAACATCCGGCAGCACCAGCTCCAATAATTAAAAAATCTGTTTTTAGCCTTTCAATTTTAATATTGTCAATAAGTGAAGACATCGTTATGGTTATTGATTTGTGACTTTTAAAGAGAAAAATAAATTATTCTTTTTTAAAGAACCTATTGATAAGTATACCCATTGGTGATGTGTAAACTTTAATGGTCTGAAGCATTAAAAAATTCTTAAATTCTATTATCTTGAAGTTAATAATTACCTTAAATTTGGAATGAAGAACATATATCAAATGTCTGATAACACAAAGATAATTATAATGTTTTAGGGTAATAACAATGGATTTGAATAAATTAACTTTAAATTCACAGCAGGCACTTGCAGCATGCCGCTCATTGCTTGAAAAATATGAACATTCTGCTATAGAACCCGAACATATTTTAATTTCTTTAATAGAACAGACAAGCGGACTTGTGCCGCAGTTATTAGATGAGCTGGGTGTTAGTAAAAGAAGAGTTCTTGAGAAAGTCCATGAATATTTAGCTAAACAGCCAAAAGGCAGAGCTTCAGCTTCAGGTGGAGACCAGCTTTATTTAAGCTCTAAGGCAAATACATTGCTTGAAAAAGCATTTGATGAAGCAAAAAATATGAAAGATGATTATGTAAGCGTAGAACATATTTTACTTTCTTTATGTGATCCTAATTTAAAATCTGAAGCTCAGAAGATTCTTAAAGATGAAGGAATTACCAGAGAACAAATACTAAAAGTACTAAGCAGAGTAAGAGGAAACCAAAGAATTACAAGCCCTACTCCTGAAGCTACATATGATGCTCTGGGAAAATATGGAAGAGATCTTACAGATATTGCTAAGAAAGGAAAGCTTGATCCTGTAATCGGTCGAGATGAAGAAATAAGGAGAGTAATTCAGGTTTTATCCCGAAGAACCAAAAATAATCCTGTGTTAATAGGTGAACCAGGTGTCGGAAAAACTGCCATTGTGGAAGGACTTGCTCAGAGAATAGTAAGAGGTGATATGCCTGAAGGGCTTAAGAATAAAAAAGTTATTGCACTAGATATGGGAGCATTAATAGCTGGTGCAAAGTTCAGAGGAGAATTTGAAGAAAGACTTAAGGCAGTTTTAAAAGAAGTTCAGTCACATGAAGGTGAGATAATTTTATTTATAGATGAGTTACATACTGTAGTAGGTGCAGGCACTACAGGTGAAGGAGCAATGGATGCAGGAAATCTTTTAAAACCAGCTCTTGCACGTGGTGAGTTACATTGTATAGGAGCGACTACCCTGGATGAGTACAGAAAACACATAGAAAAGGATGCTGCACTTGAGAGAAGATTTCAGACTGTGCTTGTAGATGAGCCTACAGTAGAAGAAACCATTTCCATTTTACGAGGTTTACGTGAAAAATATGAAATCCATCATGGAGTAAGAATAAAAGATGCAGCTCTGGTAAGTGCCGCAGTATTAAGTCACCGGTATATTTCAGATCGTTTTCTTCCTGATAAAGCAATAGATCTTGTAGATGAAGCAGCTGCAAAGCTTAGAATAGAAATAGATTCAATGCCGGTTGAGCTGGATGAACTTGAAAGAAGAAAGATTCAGCTTAGCATTGAAAGAGAGGCTCTGAAAAAAGAAACAGATCAGGCATCACGTGACAGGCTTAACAAATTAGAGAAAGAATTAACTGAACTACAGTCTCAGTCTGATGTTTTAAAAACCAAATGGCAGAAAGAAAAAAGCAGCATATCTGTAATCAGACAAATTAAACAACAAATTGAAGATACAAAAATAAAAATAGATCAGGCTGAAAGAGAAACTGATTTACAAAGAGCAGCAGAATTAAAATACGGTAAATTAAACGAACTTGAAAAACAATTAAAACAAGCATCTGGGCATGAAGGGACCGATAAAAACGGCAGGCTTTTAAAAGAAGAAATAGATGAAGATGATATTGCTGAGGTGGTTTCCAAGTGGACTCATGTTCCTATAAGCAAGTTGCTTGAAAGTGAAAAACAAAAATTAATAAAACTTGAAGATGAAGTTCATAAAAGAGTTATAGGACAGGATGAAGCAGTAAAAGCAGTATGTAATGCTATCAGAAGATCCAGAGCTGGTTTAAGTGATCCTAATAAACCCCTTGGTTCTTTTATTTTTTTAGGACCAACAGGTGTAGGAAAAACAGAGCTGGCAAAATCACTTGCTTATGTTTTATTTGATAATGAACAAAACATGATAAGAATTGATATGAGTGAATATCAGGAAAAACATACTGTTAGCAGACTTATTGGGGCACCGCCAGGATATATTGGCTATGAAGAAGGTGGTCAACTTACAGAACAGGTAAGAAGAAAACCTTATTCAGTGGTTTTATTTGATGAAATAGAAAAAGCACATGCTGATGTTTTTAATGTTTTGCTTCAGGTGCTGGAAGACGGAAGATTAACTAATTCGCAAGGAAGAACAGTTGATTTTAAAAACACCATAGTTATTATGACTAGTAACATTGGCAGCCAGGTTATATTAGAACATCAGCTAAAACTCAGTATGAGTGGTAGTAGCTCAGAATCTGCCCACGAAAGCATAAAAGACAAAGCATTCGAACTTTTAAAAGAAAATTTCAGACCAGAATTCTTAAATCGAGTAGATGAAATAATTGTATTTAGTCCATTAAGAACAGATGAACTTAAAAAAATCGTTGATATCCAGCTTGAACATGTAAAACAAAGACTGGAAGATAAAAAAATTAAACTGCAGTTAACTGATGATGCTAAAGATTATCTGGCTAGGATTGGCTATGATCCAAAGTTCGGTGCAAGGCCGTTAAAAAGATTAATTCAAAAAGATCTTGAAAATGAGTTGGCAAAGGAATTATTACAGGGCAATTTTCTTGAAGGTGATACGATAAAAGCTGACTATGACGGGGATAAAATGGTTTTTTCAAAGGTTGTGGAAAAAGTAAAGGCTTAATTTTCTTAACCGAATCAAATTTTCAAAATTCATTTGTCTATATGATACTTTTGGTTACATTCAATGCGACAATGTAACCATGGGTTACATAAAACAGCTATCAGATAATTTAATTAAACAAATTGCAGCAGGTGAAGTAATTGAAAGACCTGCATCTGTAGTAAAAGAGCTGGTAGAAAATTCTATTGATGCAGGCGCTACAAAAATCGAAATTGAAATAGAGCGCTCAGGCAGATATATAAAAGTTTCAGATAACGGTATGGGAATTGATCCTGATGATATTAATCTCCTTTTTGCAAGGCATGCTACAAGTAAAATTAAAAGATTTGAAGATTTATGGAATATTAACAGCCTGGGATTTAGGGGCGAGGCTCTTGCTTCCATAAGTGCTGTAAGTAAGATTAAATGTAAATCAAAACATATTAATCAGGAATATGGTTTTGAAATTACTTACGAGGATACAAAATTAACTAAAAAAACTTCTTCAGTATCTATTGGTACAGTATTTGAAGTAAATGATCTTTTCTATAATCTACCTGCCAGGCAAAAATTCTTAAAATCAGAATCCACTGAATCTGGTCATATTTTAGATATTATTTTGTCAGAGGCTATTTCACGCCCAAAGATTGCTTTTAAACTACAAAATAATAAAAATATTCAGTTACAAACCACAGGCTCAGGTAATTTAAAAGAAGTTATTGCTGAAGTTTTAGGTAATGATTTAAGAGATAAATTAATCTCAGTTTCTGCAAAAAATGATTTTTTAACTCTGGAAGGCTTTATTAGTGCACTTGAGATTTATAGATCTGATCGAAAATCAAACTTGATTTTTATTAATGGTCGTCCAGTAAAATGTCCGATAATTTTAAAAGCTATAAATTCAGCTTTTGAAGGACTCTTGCCTGCTAGTAAATATCCTGTTGTAGTTTTAAATTTAAAGTTTCAGTCTAAATTTGTAGATGTAAATGTTCATCCTGCTAAAAAAGAAGTCAGATATACTCACCCAAATGATGTTTACAGTTTAATTTTAAAATCTATTCAGGAAAGTGTTTCAAACCACTATAAAGAGATTTATAAAGAAAAATCTGATTATAATCTTGAAAAACTTGAAAAGCTAGTTCAAAGCCCAAAAACATCTTCTAATGTTAATCCAGGTATAAGTCAGGCTGCATTTGATTTTTATAACCCTGTTTCTACGAGTGATTCGCAGGAAGTTATAATTCATAAAGATCAAAAAACAAAACTAGTAGAATCTATTGCATTTTCTGTAAATAATTTAAAATGTAAGTTAATTTATTCGGATATTCCTATTGCAAACATGACAAAAATTGGAAATAAAACAATATTTGAAGTAGGTTCTTTATTTGATGATAATTTGCAGGTAGTATTTAGCGGTGAAATAATCGGGAACGAAGATTTTCAAAGAGACTTTTTTAATTCAATTTCTGATTTGGCAAGAAACATTTATGATTCTTATGTGTCATCAATGCCTTTAATTCAAAACAAAATAATTACAAATACAAACATTGAAGATGAAAATTGTATTGCCAACCCCAGTAATTTAAAAAGAAAGAAACTGCCAAAACAATTACTTTATGAGGTTTGGGAAAGAGATAACTGGACATGTGTTTATTGTGGTAAGCAACTTCTGGATCCACTGTCTGTAAAAACAGCGATTCAATTTGCGAGCAGTGCTTTTACTAAATACATAAATGAAGAAGGAAAAGAAGTTACAAATCATCTTCTTCAGGAGCATTCTGCATCTTATGATCATTATTTGCCGGTAAGTAAACTTCCTCAGTTTAATTTTGAATCTGAAAATCTTTTTGCTTGTTGCTTTGGGTGCAACAGGAAAAAACTAAACTCTATGGAATTAAATACCTGGTTACCTGAAAGAAGAAATAACTGGAATAAACCACTTGAAATAGCAGGACTTTCATTCTCTTCCCCCTTAAAATTTGAACAATTAATTAATTTAAAACAATAAATCAACATTAAATTTATTTAATAAATTGTAGGGTTGGAAATTTAATCAATTCATGACCTGAAACAGGATAATAATCATGCAAACAGTCTTTCTAGGGGATTTTATATATGTATGATTCCAATAAATTAAGTACAGAACATTTAAAAATAGTTACCAAAGGCCAGAACAATAAAGAAAAATCTCCCAGCTCTTCTAATCTGCTGAATAAGTTGACAATTGAAAATCTAACCAAACAATTAAACGGTCTTTTTAATAAACTTGGGGAAATAAGAGACCAAATCCAGGAAGTAAAACCACAGACAGATACACAAACTGATAATGCTGACTTATCATCTGGCGCAAAAAAAATGCTGGATGATTACAATGCGTTTAAGATGCTAAGTAAATTTACAGAAATGATGGGAAATTTTAATACTTATAACAGGCTAAAAGAATCTGAAAATAAATTAGTAGAATC
>Ga0155197_107_pt4 | contig 14432 bp, 8 predicted proteins | sample RifCSPhighO2_02_FD_106165 | JGI IMG/M metagenome (GOLD analysis project Ga0155197, IMG submission 106165) | Candidatus Melainabacteria bacterium RIFCSPHIGHO2_02_FULL_34_12 | reverse complement strand
CTCCGAGAGAGCAAGTATGATTAAATCCGCCAGGACAACAACCAGCACAAGTAAAACCAGAATCACAATTAGGTCCAGTGCCGCCAAGATCACAACAAAGAGGAGTACCACCAAGCATAGAGCAGGTAGGAGATCTACTTGGATCAGTACACATTACAGTAGAACAACCAGTGCATATTATATTTCCACTTGAGCAAATACATCCGCTAGAAGAAGAACTAGATGATGATGAACTGGATGAAGAAGAAGATGATGACGAACTGGATGAAGAAGATGATACTCCGATACAAATAAAGTTTGTGTCACAATTTGAACCTGTTCCACCGGCATCACAACATAGTGCAATACCTCCCATAGAACAAGTTGGTGATCTACTGGAATCATTACAACCTATCGTTCCTCCGCTAGTACATCCAGGAATGCATGTGAGAGCTCCGCTCAAACAAACACAACCGCTGGAAGAAGAAGATGGACCACCTGAAGAAGAACTTGAAGATGATGGGCAAACTGCAAAAGAAGAATCGCATGTAGATGTGCCTGGAATACAACAATCAGGAGATCCACTTGTGCAAATTGCATCTGTGCCAGTTAGAGAACAGGTATGATTCAACCCACCAGGACAACAACCAGCACAAGTAAAACCAGAATCACAATTAGGTCCAGTGCCGCCAAGATCACAACAAAGAGGACTACCACCAAGCATAGAGCAGGTCGGAGATCTTGTTGGGTCAGAGCACATGACAGAGGAACATCCTGTGCAAAGCACATTTCCACTTGAACAGATACAACCACTAGAACTTGAAGAAGAAGATGAAGATGATGTAGTTGGAACACAGGTAAAACTGGTATCGCAGTTAGAGCCTGCTCCACCTTCATCACAACATAATGCAATACCACCCATGGAGCAAGTTGGTGATCTACTGGAATCAGTACAACCTATCATTTCTCCGCTACTGCATCCAGGAATACATGTGAGAGCTCCGCTCAAACAAACACATCCGCTGGAACTTGAAGAAGAAGATGAAGTTGGACCACCGGATGAACTTGAAGTGCTACCGGAAGAAGATGAAGTTGTACTTGTAGAAGAACAAATAACAAAACCGGGATCGCAAATACCGCCGCCAGAAGTTATACAACAATCAGGAGAGCCACTGGTACAAACAGCTTCTAATCCTGGTGTTGAACAAGTGTGTGTTTGGTTGCCTGGACAACATCCGCCGCACATAAAATCACTGTCACAATTAAATCCAGAACCACCGGCATCACAACAAAGAGGAGTGCCACCGAGCATAGAGCAAGTAGGAGATCTTGTTGAATCAGAACATATTACTGATGTACATCCTGTACAAATTATATTTCCACCGGAACATATGCAACCACTTGAGCTTGAGGAAGATGATGAGGATGAACTTGAAGAAGATGAAGTTGGACCACCGGATGAAGATGAAGTTGGACCACCGGATGAAGATGAAGTTGGACCACCGGAAGAAGATGAAGTTGGACCACCGGAAGAAGATGTGCTACTAGAACTGCAAATAAAGTTTGTGTCACAATTTGAACCTGTTCCACCGGCATCACAACATAGTGCAATACCTCCCATAGAACAAGTTGGTGATCTACTGGAATCAGTACAACCTATCGTTCCTCCGCTAGTACATCCAGGAATACATGTGAGAGCTCCGCTCAAACAAACACATCCGCTTGAAGAAGAAGATGAAGATGAAGAACTAGATGTAGATGAGCAAATCGCAAAAGAAGAATCGCATGTAGATGTACCTGGAATACAACAATCAGGAGATCCACTTGTGCAAACTGGATCTGTGCCTGGCAGAGAACAAGTATGATTAGCTCCGCCAGGGCAACAACCAGCACAAGTAAAGCTTGAATCACAATTAGAACCAGTGCCGCCAGCATCACAACAAAGAGGAGTACCACCAAGCATAGAGCAGGTCGGAGACCTACCAGGATCAGTACACATTACAGTGGAACACCCGGTACAGACGACAATGCCGCCTGAACATATGCAACCACTTGAGCTTGAGGATGAGGAAGAAGATGATGTAGTTGGAACGCAGGTAAAACTAGTGTCGCAGTTAGAGCCTGCTCCACCTTCATCACAACATAGTGCAAAACCTCCCATAGAGCAAGTTGGTGATCTACTGGAATCAGTACAACCTATCATTTCTCCGCTACCGCATCCAGGGATACATGTGAGAGCTCCGCTTAAACAAACACATCCGCTAGAACTTGAAGAAGATGATGAACTTGAAGTACCACCTGATGAACTTGAAGTGCCACCGGAAGAAGATGAACTTGTTGCTGGCGGAACGCAGGTAAAACTAGTGTCGCAGTTAGAGCCTGTTCCACCTTCATCACAGCACAATGGAATGCCTCCCATAGAACAGGTTATTGTTCTGCTGGAATCGCTACAACCTGTAGTTAGTCCGCTGGTGCATCCGGGGACACAAACAAGAGATCCACTTAAACAAACACATCCACTGGAACTACTGCTTGAAGAAGATGATGACGATGAAGAAGAAGAAGATGATGATGAACTTGAAGAGCTTGAAGAAGAAGTGCATGCTACAAAAGAATCATCACAGATGCTACCTGAACTTAAACAACAGGTAGGACTGCCGCTGGTACATTCAGGATTGGTGCCATCTAAAGTACAAGTATGAGTATTTCCTCCTGGGCAGCAGCCATTACAACTAAAATTAGAGTCGCAGTTTGAACCAGAACCACCTTCATCACAGCAAAGAGGAGTACCACCAAGCATAGAACAGGTCGGAGATCTGCCTGGATCATTGCACATTACTCCAGAACATCCTGTGCAAACTACTACTCCACCGGAACATGTGCAACCACTGGAACTACTGCTTGAAGATGAAGAAGATGATGAGCTTGAAGATGATGAAGAACTTGAAGAAGATGATGAAGTTCCGCAAGTAAAATTACTTTCACAATCAGAACCATCGCTGTCGCAACACAATGGCAAACCACCCATAGCGCAACTAAGAGTTTTAGTCGGGTCAGAACATTGTTGAGTTAGTCCACTGCTGCAGCCCAGATTACATACAGGCATTCCACTGGAACATGCACAACCGCTGGAGCTGCTGCTTGAAGAAGAGGAGGATGAACTTGAAGAAGAAGATGATGAGGATGAACTTGAAGAAGAAGATGATGAGGATGAACTTGAAGAAGATGATGAAGAGCTGGATGATGAAGAACCTCCTGATGAACTTGAAGATTCGCCTGATGAACTTGAAGATTCGCCTGAGGAACTACCTCCTGAAGTACTTCCTGAGCTGGATGTAGTGCTAGTTGGCGACACAGGGATCACTGGTGACACAGGGATCACTGGTGATACTGGAAATACTGGTGCAACGGGTATTATAGGAAATATTGGAATTATTGGAATTATTGGAATGATAGGTGCAGGTGGTGGAGCTACTGGAATTACTGGAGCTGCTGGAGGAGGAAATACTGGTACTGGTGAGCCTGAGGTACTTGTGCATGCTCCGCACATACCACTCATACAACACTGACCGCCGCCGCAATCTGAATCACCGCAGCATTCTTTGCATTGACCTATGGTATTGCCGGGGAATATACAGCACATTGATCCGGCACAATCAGCTTCTTCATCGCAGCCACATGCATAGCCACCAGTAACTGCGCCGCAAACAAATTCTGGATTTGCACAGTCACAGGCAGGACCATCACAGCCCATCCATGGTGGTGAAGGTTCATCTTTTTCGCACATTCCAGGAATGCCCATACATGATAAGCATTCATCTCCAATTACTGCTGGATCATCGCAAGGATTAACTCCACCCATTGGACATACACAAGCATCACCTGCTACAGCAAATCGTATCCAGGTTGATTTTCCGCCAGATGGATCTACATCGCTTAATGTTTTATAATTATCTTTTTCTGTTTTATTGACTCCACTGAATTCTCTAAATTTTTTCCCTTTTCGAGTTTTAATATAAGCTATATAAGCTGTTGTATCTTTTCTTGGTTTAACTTTAATAGCTTTAATTTTTTTAATATCTTTAAAAACATCAGTTCCTACCCATACTTTTATACCTTTTTTATATATATCACCTTTTATTGTAATAAATGCACCTTGTTTATTTTCTTTTTGTTTTTGGATTTTCTTATTGTTTGTTTTATCTTTTAATATTGCTTTTTTATAAGCATAAGTAAAGATCTGTCGAAGTTCTTCATAAGAGATTTTTAGATTAGATTTTTTACCTTTAGACATAGGAGTTAAATCTTCTCCACGAGGACGTTCTTTAGGTGTGTATAGTTTGCTTGATAATAAAGCGGTTGTAGATGAAACCCCACATCCAGCAGGAGGAACGAACCCATCGCTGGTGCCTCCGTCACATGGGCAACCGCAGACACTACAGGGTGGATCCGAATTTGGTACGCATGAACCTGCTCCGTCGCAAGAATGGCAATTGGGATCACAACAACTATCGGTTGAGCACATTCCATCAGCAGAACACGTTCCTGCTAAGCAGTTAGCTGTATCATCACATTCACTGTCTGATGTACATTCAGGTGTTGGCGAAGGAGAAGGAGATGGACTTGGGGAGCCTGATGGTGAGGGTGAAGGAGAAGCAGAAGGAGATGGACTTGGGGAGCCTGATGGTGATGGTGATGGTGATCCTGAAGTAGATCCGCATGAAGGACCACATGCCCATGCTCTTGCACATGGATCATCTGTACCGCATGCGCATTCTCCAGGCGGGCATGATGGAGGAGGATCTGTAAAGTCTACGCCTGATCCATTTCCAGGGTCAGAAGCAGAACATGTGTCCGTAGGATTTGAGACATTGCTGCATGGAGAAGCAGATGGCGATGGAGAAGAAGACGGAGAAGGAGATGGAGAAGGGAAAGGAGATGGAGAAGAAGATGGAGATCCAGTTGGGCAAGGCGGACATGGAGAAGCTCCGCATGTTAAGCAACCACCAAAGCCATCTGGTCCGCATGGACATGTTGGAGAAGGAGAAGCAGAAGGAGAACCAGAAGGAAATGGAGAAGGAGAGAGAAAAGGAGATGGAGATGGAAATGGAGAGATGAAAGGAGAAGGAGACAAGAAAGGAGATGGAGATGGAAATGGAGAGATGAAAGGAGAAGGAGACAAGAAAGGAGATGGAGATGGTACCACCACAGGTAGAATTGTTATAACTGCGATTATGGGGGAAGTTGTTTGACTGATGAAAAGATTTGAGGTAGTTGGGAAAGAGAAATTCGGTAAAACAGGTACCGGCAACAGACTGTTATCAGGGCTGTATGAATGAGAATGCTGCACATTTTTAACCAGGTTTCTGCTAAGTCTTTGATTCTCAGTATAATAACCTCCGTCAATTCCACTTAGATTTTTGTTTTCTGTTTTTGTAAGACTTATATTTTTACTTAATGAAATCGCACTGCATGGAATTTCAACACCGTCTATAAACTTAGGCTTTTTATCTTTATCTCCAGGATTAATAATATTTTCTTTAACCAGACTTACAAACCTGATTAAATCTTTTAAATTGTTTAACGAAATAGGCAGCTCTTCAGCAGCTGGTGCTGGATTTGTCTCTGGAGTTTTAGCAGGTTGAGGAGAATCTAAAGGTTCTGTAGTGGTATCAGCAGCTCCTGTATCTGATTCAGGATAAACTTCTTGCGGTGGAGGTGGAGGTGGAGGTGGAGAATATTCTTCCGGTGGAGGTGGAGAATATTCTTCCGGTGGAGGTGGAGAATATTCTTCCGGTGGAGATGGAGTGGTATCAGGGGCTGAATAGATAGTTGTACCTGGAAGCCCATCATAATTTCCCGGATATGCTTCAGGCGCTGTATATGTATTTGTGTCTTGATTTGTATTAGGTTGTGTTTGAGTAGTATCAGCTGGTGTAGTTTGTGGTGTAGTTTCACCAGGTTGGGTTTGTTGAATGACTTGAGTTTCTTCTTTGCCTGCTGCAGGTTGCTCTTCTTGTGCCTGAGTTTTTTCTTCTGTCTGGTCAGTAGATTGAATTAAACTTTCTTCCTGAGTGCCTGAAGAAGATTCTGATTCTGATGTAATAGATGTCATTGAAACACCTGATGAAGTACCAGGAGGTGTAAACATCAGTGTTCCAGAGCTGGTTGTTTGTCTGTAGTAAGAAACCAGGAGATAATAATCGTCAGGATTTGCAGGATCAGTTACTGTTTTTACTCCACTGATAAATTCATCACCGGTAAATGGCTGGCTGCCGCTGTTTGGATTTAAGCTAATAAATGAGGTTTTGATAAAATTTGTTGAGTTTGTTGCCTGAGTATCTGTGCCGAAGAAATGAAAAGCCATATTAAACATTGCAGTGGATTTATTAAAATCAAATACTGTAAAGCCCCTAAATGCATTTGAATCAGTTGTGGATGTGAGTTCACCCAGCTTTTGAAGATTTTCTGTTCTGTCATGTATAAAAGCTAAACTTCCAATGCCTACGTCCGGGAATTTTTCTTGTGCTTCTGTTCTGATTGTTTTTTCCGGCAGGTGAATAAAATTGTGGACGATGACCTGACCATTAGCATTAGCTGTAATGTTAAAGAGATTTTGAGTATCAAGACTGGTGGTGAAACTACCGCTTGTATTTGTAACAAAACCCAGAGCTTCAATGTTTTGTCCTGAAATGTCTTTTGCTCGAATAAGTGAAACTGCTTTATCTGTTCTGTCAGGAATATAAGCAAAACCAATAGCATTGTTTGAATTATTTAATTGTATTTGTGATGTGCCGGTTAAATTTATGTTCTGGCTTGAAATGTTGGTGCCGTTGACTGATAATACTGTGCCAATTGGTGCAGCTTGTGAATCCTGATGTTGGCTTGAGGTAAGAAGATTAAATTGTGTTCCTGATCCAGGGTTTTGAATTTTTTGTCCTGGCAATGTGCTTGCATTGATAAATGCATTTGAACCAAATAAAGTTGCATCGTTAACAGTTTGTAAATTATTTATCCCACTGTTGTTAATGTTAAACAGATTTATATTATTTGAGCCTCTGAATTTTGCAAATGCAGCGAGTGTATCTGGATTAACTGTGCCGATTTCTGTGGAATCACTGGCAGCATCTCCTCGCCCGGCATCTATGTCAATTTCATTTTCAAGAAAAGATAAAATACTGTCTCTTGAAGCAGATACAGAAGCTTCCGATAATGACTGAGTGCTTAAGTTTGTACAGAATCCTGAGTTTATTGCTGCTCCGCCAGGTCCTTGTGCAAGAGCTTTTGTAACTTTTTCAAGTTTTGGCTGTTGGAGATCTTTCGTGGCTAATTCAAAACCTTTAGCCTCTTCTATTTCAAGTTTCTTTTTTACGATTTGAGTAAATGAGCTTTTGTTTAAGTCAATTAATACTTTTAATTCGCTGTAAGAATAAACCGGACCGTCAAAAACAATTTGATTTAAAGTTTTTAATTGTTCTTCGTCAGGGTTGTCACCAAATATAGATTTAAATGCATTGATTCCAGCTTTTAATCTGAGATTATCGTTTTTTTCAATTATTGATTTTATGTAATTAACAACACTTTCAAATACAACTGCTCTTTTCTTTTTTTTCAGAGCTACGCAGAGTAAATTAACGATTTTTAAATCAGGCTCTTCCCCAAGCACTGTGTTGTAAGAGTAAACAATTGAGTATTTTTCACTGATTGAACAGGTAACGGAGGTGTCTTTGCTAGTGCCTTTGTTTGTTTGTGCTAGGGCTATTACTGGCCAAAAATACCCAATTAAAATTTCAAAGCAAAACACAAATGCTGTAAGTGCTCTTAAAATCGGAAATAATAATTTCTTGTGTTTACTGCTCAAAAATTATCCTCAGGCAATTCATGGATTTGCTTGTGAAATTAATTTGTCTAGTTTGTCGATCTGGCCGATAAAAAAGCTTTATAAACGGTTTTTCAATCTTAAAACCAGCATTTCTACCTTTCTTCTTTATTTATGTGCCCGACAGACCTGCCAACAAACGCATTTTTTATCCATCGTTTGGTTGAATGGTCTGTAAATATGTACTGGGAAAATGTTATAAATTGGCTAAATCTTAGCTTCAGGTGAGACGTAGATCACTTTAATTTTTTTTAAGTTAACAGGTTTAAAAATCAGATCTGCCCAATTCTATGGAATTTGCTACTTAGAAGTCAAAATAAAATTTTAAAAAGAAGAATTTATTGATGACTTGGAATAAATTTTTTTATCTAAATTTAATCTAAATTTTGACGAAACCTTAACTAAGAAAATCCTACAAAGATACTGTTTAAAAAGGTTTTTCATGGGTACAAAAATCCTTAAAAATATTTAAGGTTGGCAGGATTCTTACGTTTTTTATGTAGGCAAAAATCGAGTTATGGCCCATATAGGGACGTTGCATGCAATGTCCCTATATCTCATGGCAGGCCCCTACGGGTTTTCCCTATTATATTTTCGGCAGATCGATTTCAGTGAAGGTTTGCCCACTAGGTGTAGAAATAAATAATTCTTCTTTTCCGCCCGGATATTTATCAGGTAATTTTATTTCAAGAATTAATTCAGAATTCTTGTTAGTGACTTTTATTTTTGAAATTATTATGTTTGAATTTCTGAATTCAGCAATGGTAAATGCTGACAAATTCTCTTTATTTTTCTTTGGAATTATGGTTTTTTTACCGTTTATTAAAGCTCTTTTACCAATAAAATTCTTGCCCTGGATTGATATTTGTACTTTATGTTTATCAACAGGATCCTGATTTATTGCATGTTTTATTATTAATGGAGCATTTACTGTTTTTCCTTTTATGGATTTTGTCTCCTGCGGCTTAATTATATTAATTTCTGATTTTGCATAAACAATTTTTTCATCATTTGCATTTGCAATAATTATCTTAGCTAAGCCGCTTGGCTCGTCATTATTTATATGAAGAATAAGTTTAATCATATTTTCAGGCAGTATCTTAGCTACTGCAGGTATAATTGTAGATTTATTATTGCTTGAAATTAAACTTATTTTCAGAAGTGCAGGATTAATATTCATCAAATCCGCATCAGAATTGAGTTCCAGCGATATCTTGGAGCCACTAAGAGATGTTCTTAAAGTCTTAAGTTCAAATGATGCCTGAGAGCTGCTAAGCACGGGTACTTTAGGTGTCCATGTTTTTGCCAGTATTTCTTTTGCTCCTTCAGGTTGACTTTCAGAATCTTTCTTAACAGCATCTTTTTCAGTGGTATTGTCATTGCCAGATGGTTTTTCTGCTATTTGTTGTGACTCAGCAGCGACTGAAATAGTAAATGAAAACATACTTTCTTTATTGCATTTATTTCTAGCTGTGGCATTTACAGTTATATTTCCAGGGGATGTAGGTCTGCCTTTTATAAGTGAATAGTTATATCCCGGATCTTTGTTTATTTCTTGGAGTTTCAGATCAGAGTTTAGTCCTGTAATGCTGAAAGAGACAATATTATTTTGATCTGATGAAGCAGTAACTGGAATCTCAAGGTCAGAATTTGCAAATGTTTTTACAGTCCCGCCGTTAATTATAGATGTGGAATTAATAAGAGGTTCAGAACAAATTGCTTTTTCTGAACTTTTATCTGAATCTGTTTCTTCCTCTGCTACTGTAGTGTCATCTTTTTGTACTTTGCCTGGGACCAGCGCTATTTTTACAACTGCACTTTTAGTTTTACCTTTTTTGTCTTTTATAGATGCTGAAAATGCTAAAGAACTTAAAAGTGGATCGCTTGGTAAAGTTAAAATAAACTTTTGTGAGAGAATGTCTTCTGCTGATTTTTGTATTTTTACAGGACCCTTTGAATCGCTTAGGGTGATTACGTTGTAGACCATTCCATTGTTTTCTTCTGTTTTTGCTTGTTTAAGCAGTTCATTTACTCTGCTTAGTTCTTTATCATACTTAAGACAGCAGCTCTTTAAATCTTCTGAGCCTGAATCTTTTTTATAACAACTCTCCAGCACACAGGTCTCGGCTTTTTTATACTGTTCACAGATTCCCCCGTTAAAATCCAGACATGATTTAACAGCTTCTTCTTCAGTATTATTAAAATCAGGACTGGTCAGCTTATCATAAATTGAACCGCAGGCTGCACAACAACCTTTCTTTTCTTCCGGGTTTTTAATATAATCACAAAAATCACTTACACACCGTCCAGCATCGAACTGGCTTGAATATGGGAGTGTAGAAACATCCTTGCAGTATGTCTCTGTACTTTCAAGGAAGGGCACACATTTTGGCTCAGCATCAGTTACTGCTCCACTGGATGATGCTGAAAGTGGCTTACAGAGTGGTTTTCTGTCAGGTGTACATTCAGGCTTAAACCTATTTTTGCAATAAGGCACATATAATATGTTTGTGGTTTTACATGTAAGAATATTTGTATTTTTATCACAAGCTGGCAGAGGGGCTTCTCCAGGTGCTCCGCTTGAAGATGCTGCAAGTTCTGAAGTGAGTATGGGTGGTAGTAAACCTTTGCAGCAGTCTTTTGCATATGGACTTCCTTTTGAATATTTCCAGCATTGATAACTGATACAGTTTGCTATGTCTGTATCTTTGGTTCCGCAAATTGCTCCTCCTTTACTTGAACAATTATTTTCCGGAGCTATAAAGTTTGGATTATCCGGGGTGTATAACCTGATTTTTCCTGTGCCTTTAGCTAGATATCTTGGGTCAGGTAATGTGAGATTAAAAATATCTCCTGCTGCTGCTGAGTAATTTCCATCAGTCTTTTCCCTGATTAAAGAAATATTTAATGGAGGAGGATTTCTAAAGAAGTTTATAACATCTGTAGATGATAAAATATCTTCTACGCTAAGTTCAAGAGGGTAAAGTTTTGCAATTGACGGATCTCCGGTTCCCTGTGGTTTTTCCATGGCAATTATAGAAATTGTATATGAGCTGATGTCCTGTGGCTTTGCTCCATCCGGACCCTGAATTGAAGCGGTAATTGTTACTGGTTCACCTGCATAATAAGAATGATATTCGGATTGTCCTAAAACATTTATATTTTCATTTTTTTTGGTCAGGGATTCAGCCTGCATCATTGAAACAATCATGATGTTAGTGTTAGCTTCCAGAACCAGTGCTTTAAGGTTTGCTTTTGTTCTGGCTTTAAGACCTGTGGCAAATATTTCTGGTGTTTCTAATACTAATATAATTGAGTAATCTTTTGGCAGACCTCCTGAGCTGGACGAACTGGATGATGAAGAACTTCCCCCGCTGGATGAGCTGCTGGACGAGCCTCCTGATGAGCTGCCGCCACTGGAACTTGAAGTGTGTCCGCCGCTGCTGGAAGATGTGTATCCGCCTGAACTTGAAGATGATATTTCACCGGAGCTGCTTGAAGAAATCTCACCGCCGGAGCTGCTGGAAGAGATTCCACCGCTTGAGCTTGAACTTAAATTTGACTCATCTGGAATTGCAATAAGCGGACAACAATAACTTCCTTCAGGTCCTTTTGCCAGCGTAATAAAACCAAATGGACAAAAAGGTTTAATAGAAGCACCCTTACAGTTAAACGGAGTGCAACCGGTTAAATTTGTTTGACTGGATATATTTGCACAAAATTCTTCTTTTTTACATTGACTTGAATTTGCACAGCCTAGTGCACCTATGTTTTGGAATTTTTCTTCGTCTTGTTTTGTGATTTTTGTAGAGCAGCAGACTTTTCTTCCAGACAGATCGGTATAATCTGATTCAAAAAGACCTTCGGGGCATGGCAATGAATCCCCTTTTTCATCCAGTCCACCAGCGACTTTTCCATTTAGACAGATATGCTTACAGGTGCCAATTTTCTTATCAAGACTGTCAATATTACCTATGCAGAAAAATCCTTCGTTATATTTGCAGTCAACAAAGTTTTTACATTCACTGGTCATTATGTCCTGGACATTGACTAGTTCGTCTTTGCTGAAAATAAAATTTTCAGCAAAAAATGCACCGTCTAAAAATATTTTATTATCTTTAACGGTATTAATACCAGAAGGATCTCTTAATATTTTGTTAAGAGATCCTCCATCGTTTACATGATTATTTTTTAAGTAAGAAATATTGTTAGGATGACCGCGTGGGTTATGTGATTTCAATAATCCATTAAGTTCTTTGTTAGCTTCAGGGAGTTGCTCGTTTGGATTATTAATTTTCTGATTAGACTTTTCTTCAATCTCTCTTTTTAATCCATGGGATTCGACAGAATTATTTGTTCTTACACAGAACACTTCAGCATCTCTTCCTTTCTTTCTTCCTTCAATTCTGATTTCCTTATCCAGGCATTGTCCTGTTCTAAGCTTTCCGTATTTGCTGATTTTTTCAAATGGGTTGCTTATGCATTTGCCTTCCTTACCGTTTATACTGTCAATTTCAATACAGAAAGGACTTATAAAACCCTGTAGTGATACATCTTTAATACACTCTTTGGATTCAATACATTCTTCTTTTCTTCCACCGCTTGAAGAACTGTAACTGCCAGATGAAGAACTATAAGATCCGCTTGAACTGCTAGATTTTTCTTCTTTTTTACTTTTATCGTCTTTCTTTTCGTTTTTATCTTTTATTTTACTTATTGCATCATCAGCTTTTTCTTTAGCTGTATTGTCTGCTTTAGTGGCATCTTCAGACATTGATTGAGGTGTATCAAAAGGATTTTGACCTGTATTAAATGCTCCACCACCAGCAGATAGAACTATTGCTTGACCTGTTGGAGTATTTGTTGTTTCAGTGACCTGACCCTTTTGTTCATCAGCAGTATTTTGGGAAATATTTGGATCTTCAATTACAGGGAAAAGAAGTAAATTATGACTGTAGTTCTTTTCATTTGGTTTAGCAAATGCCAGGTAATGGCTCTTTCCATAACTTGGGGTAATAATTGAGTCAGTTACATAGCCGTCATAAACAGAAGAAATATTTAATTTCCCTTTTTCTGTTACTTTTATATTTGAACCGTCTAAGTCAGCATTGTCAAAATTTACTTTAAATATTTTTGCTACATTTACTCCGTTTGCATCAGCTACTATTAATTCACGTGTAGTGCTGTCGTAGATTACAGGACCAGCAACAGCTGCCTGTACTGTTCGTGTACATTCCTCATCTAGTTGTATCGAAGTGTCTAATTCGGTTATAAGCTTAAGTTTAAAAGCTCCGTCTTCCTGGTTAATTTTATAGATTGATAGTTTACTGTTGCTGTATTTGTAATCAGCAGGCAGACCTGTAAATAAATCTGCTCCTTTTACTACAAACTTTCCTGCTGATTCTGTACAGGCTACTTTTTTAAGGAAGTTTGAACCCCTGCCTAAACCTGCATCTTTTTTAGGAACTATGTAACCGCTGCTTGCATATTCCTTTGGAGCGTTATCAGTGGTGCTTGCTGAGTCATCTACAGTATTTTCATTTGTTATTGCCTCAGTAGGTTGTGTTATTGATTCAACTAAAGCTTTTTTTGTACATCTAATGGACGGATCTTTTTCTGAGCATTTGTTTACATTATCTTTTGCTCTGCAGCAGGAAGGCACTCCATTTTTACAAAGTACTGTTCCACCTAAACAGGTTGCAACAATACCTTCCTGGCATTTAATGTTATTTCCTTGACAGTAACAGCATGGAGCCTGGTTGCCGCTGCTTGTTGCAGAATTAGAGATTGCAGAATTAATAATAAGGATTTTACCTTCGTACTCATCTATAACTCCGTTACGGCTTGTATCATTTACAGAACAGAGAATATTTTGTCTTTGATCAGGTACATTTGGCGGGAATTTTGGAACTCCTAATTTATATTCTTTTATATTGTAAATGTATTCTGATCCACGTCCTGAATAATTCAGGCTTGAAAAACCATCTAATGTTGCTGCCAGGGACGGCTCGCTGCTTGAGATTGATTTATATCCTTTTACAGTATTTCCGTCTGTTTCTTCAAACTTCCACCAGCCTTCAATACCGTAATCGCTTATAGGTTCAGCACGATAACGACTGTTTCTAAACACTTCTTCAGGACTTATTGCTCTGTTGTAAATTCTTACTTGTGCAATCTGCCCGGTAAACTTCTGACTTCTGCTGTTATTTCCAATTAATGAACCTGTAAAATCAAACGGACCTGCATTTCCATATGAATCCAGATATCCATTAAGATAAAGTTTTGTGCTATTTCCATCACTGGTAGCAGTAATGTGGTACCACTGGTTATATTGCAATGTTGTATATCCATTTATGAATGGTTTCTCAAGACTTACTCTATTGTTAGTAATATACAAACCATTTACGCCTTTTATAAGAGTTTGTACATTTTCAATTTTATTGCCTTGAGGTTCGCTGGATTGACCTTGTGTGTTAGTAATTCCCCCAAAAGGATTATCAGAATCAGAATTTCCACCGCCACCTTCGTCGCCGCCGCCGCCTTGATTTCCGCCGCCGCCTTGATTTCCGCCGCC
>Ga0155197_103_pt5 | contig 14499 bp, 10 predicted proteins | sample RifCSPhighO2_02_FD_106165 | JGI IMG/M metagenome (GOLD analysis project Ga0155197, IMG submission 106165) | Candidatus Melainabacteria bacterium RIFCSPHIGHO2_02_FULL_34_12 | reverse complement strand
ATCAAGATTTCTCTATGAATTTGCTTTAATAATACTGTTTTCCAATGATTTGGAGACCTAGTTCCCGCCTTTGGCGGGCGGCGGAAACGATGTTTTCCACGCTAATACATTACTGAGGGCTGCTTAGTTTATTATTTACCTATAAATATCTTTTCTGTGTCTAATTTTATAAACCGTTACTATTTTATTTCTATCATCAATCTCATAAATTACTCTGTATACTCCTACTCTAATACGATAACTGGTATTATTTTTAAGTTTTTTAACACCCATTGGTCTTGAATTATGTGTTAGTAAACGGATTTTGTTAATGATTTGTTCAGCAAACTTTATAGGGATTAAATTTAATTCTTTTTCAGCAGTAGGCTTAAAGGCAATATTATATTTTCCCATGTTTTTTGTAGAGTCTTTTTTCTATCTCTTCAAGTGGGATGGATTTTTCATGTCTGCGATCTTCAATAGCTTTTATATCTGCTAAATCTTCTAGCAAATTTTCATATTTATTAATAGGAATAATGACATCAGTCTTATTGCCTTTGTCATCATAAATGTATTTGATTTTCTTTTGTGAACTCATGATTTTATTTTACCATCAAGAAAAACTGGAGACTTAGTTAACGATGTTTCCCACGCTATTACATTATTGAGGGCTGCTTAATTTATACCCCATGTACTTATATTTTAACCTTTCAACTGGCAGAATACTCTAAGGGGAAAGGCTATTTGAATCTATAAGAGGTTAACCTTTTATCTCCAAGCTTTTCTACTAGTTTTTTATCTACACAGTATTTTAAATCTCTACTAGCTGTGGCTGTTGAGATATTTTTAAATAAATCAATATAACTCTTTCTACTAAACGTCTTATTTTTAAAGTGCTCTTTAGCTTTACTTACCCTTTGTTCAATACTTACTGGCTCTGGCTTAAACTCAGAATAGTATCTAGTGAGTGAATTATAAATAATTTCTATCATGAATTCGATAAACCCGCTTGACTCACCTTGTTTATCAGACTGTTCTAAAGCTAAGTAGTAAGCCTGTTGATTTTCTTTGATTATTGATTCAATAGGAATGTATTGGAATATAGGATTGGAGTTATAAAGTATTAATGTTTGCCAAAATCTTCCTAGTCTACCGTTGCCATCAGCAAACGGATGAATAAATTCAAATTCATAGTGAAAAACAGAGCTTTTTATTAACGAGTGCTCATCTTTATTTTTCTTCAGATAATCAAAAATATTCTTTAGAAGCTTTGGTAACATTTTGGGCTGAGGAGCAATATGAGAAACTTTACTTCCTTTTAAAATTCCTACATTAGTAACTCTAATTCTTCCTGCATCAGGAATTAGACCATTCATGAATATTTTGTGGGCTTTACAAAGTGACTCCAATGAATTTGGATTATATTTACCTAAATCTTCATAAGCTTTAATTGCATTGTTTACTTCTAAAATATCTTTTTTGGGACCTATAACTCTTTTGTTTTCTATTATGGCTGTTATTTGTTCAATAGATAAAGTATTACCTTCAATTGATAGTGTACCGTAAATGGTTTTAATTTTATTTTGCTTTCTAAGCTGAGGTGTCGGTACAGATGAAGTCAAACCCTCTAACTTTCCAAGTAATATTGAAATATCAGCAATTAGAGATATTGATTTTTTTGTAATTGTATAAGGAGGGTACATAGTGTGATACTATCAAATGATAGTATCATTATACCCTGAATTATTGTTATCGTACCTATTAAAAATGATTTGGAGGCCTAGTTAACGATGTTTCCCACCTTATAAATCTTACTTTTCATAAGATAGCTGCTTAACTTATACCACCAACATATACATTTTAACCTTTTTTAGTTTCAATTAGCAAGTAGCACTAGCAGGATTTGCTATAGGGGTTGTGATGATTTTTTTGGTTTTATTTTCTTTGGAGGGACTTCAATTTTTCTTACAGCTCTTCCAAATGGGTTTGTTATAATTGCCACAAATTCACCCTGAATACTTTTATCTAAAATATGAAAGTAGGCCTTTGCAAAGGTGCCTTTTAATCGAATCAATTTTTTCTTGAATATCAGATTATCAGTAGGGATCACCTCAAAAATTGTTTGCTTTACTTTCTTCTTTTTAATCTTTAGATTTCTTAGGAAATTTTCACCTGTCAACTTCACTCTAAGAGATTTCTTTTTTCTAACTACTATTGCTTCTTCTATTACAGGAATGAATGGACTTAAACTTTCATCTGCTGTGCCATCTTCAACACGTGGCTTGACTACAGAGACAATTGTTTGAGCAACAGGAGCATTGTCAATTAAAATAATCAAATTTGAAAGAGAGGCATCATCTAGATTTTCCGGAACAATATCAGTTATAAGTAATGGAGAACTTGAATCAGGTGGGAAGAAAATAGATGCCATTATTGTATGAACCTGACCATCACGATCTGTGATTTGTATGGAAATGCTTTTACCAGTGCTATTAGCAAGAATATCTTTAATGTCATCTGAGAGATTTCTTAAAAATAATGCATTTTCAGAACCTGCTATTAACTGGCTACTATCAAATCCACTGACCATATCTCCATTAACAATATCCTGTACTGGAATAGGCTCAGAAGAAATGACAGGAAGAACTTCTGACTGAGTTGGAGGAGGTGTTGATGGAGGTGGATTTTTTATAGGATTATTTTTCTTTCCATCACTATTATTTTTTGCTCCCCCAGAAGTACTTGAAATTCCTCCTGATGAAGTAGAACTTGTTGAAGTATCATTAACTGGACCAGCTGAACCCCCTGGAATTATTACAGGCACTCCATTTGTACAGGTGTGAGTCATAATTTTACACCTTGAGCCAGCTAAACAATGCTTATCCTGAATACATAAGAATTCACACAAGCTATTTTCACAAACAGAACCAAATGGACAATTTTTATCTTCTATACATGAATAGGTACAAAGTTCATTGGTGCAGACAGAATTAACTGGGCAAACACTAAGAGTAGAGTCAACTGTACAATCTATTGTCATGCCTTTGGGTGTAGGACCACCACCAGAAGAAGATAGCAGTGGATTTCCAAAAGGTATACTGCCTGTGCAAGTGTTTGTCTTAGATTTACAAGTGGTACCACCAGGACAATGTTTATCTTCTAAACATAAATACTCACATGAGTTGTCCACACAGATAGAGCCATCAGGACATTCTTTATCACCCATACAAGAATAAGTACACATTGTATTAGTACAGACTGTACTATCAGGACACTGGCTATTCTCAGTGCATCCAGATTTAGGCTCTGGAGCTGGAACAGGAATCCCTGTATCATCACAAATATTGTTTAATCCGCATGCCATTGAAGGGCAGTTATTAATATCAAAACATAAGTACTGACATAAACTGTTTACACAGTTAGAACCAAATGGACATTCGGTTTTAACCATACAAGAAAAAGTACAAATGTTATTTTTACAAAGAGTGCCACTAGTACAATCATTATCATTTATACAACTTACTGTGCTTCCACTTGAACTTGGTCCTCCAAGTGGACCGTTACTACCAGAAGATAAAGGTAGAGGATTTCCAAATGGAACACCAGAGGTACAAGTACTGGTTTGAGATTTACAGCTTGCATTTGGCGGGCAGTCTTCATCTTTTAAGCATAGATATTCACATTGGTTAGTGACACAATTAGAGCCATAAGGACAATTGCTATTGGTTAGACAACTAATTACTTTGCCAATATTACCGGAGCTGCTGGTAGATGAAACAACTCCTTCTGTACATGTAAATGAAAGTTTTCCAATTTTGTTTTTACTGTCTTCAGTAAACCAGAGATTACCATCCGGTCCTGCTGTTATTCCTACCGGAAAGCTGTTAGCTGTAGGGATATCAAACTCAGTAATTTCTCCATCTGTTGTAATCTTTCCGATTTTGTTTCCAATAGATTCAATAAACCAGATATTACTATCTGGTCCTGCTGTTATTCCATCTGGCAAACTAGAAGATGTAGTAATTGAATATTCAGTGATATTGCCAGTAGCAGGTTCTATTTTTCCAATTTTGTTTTCAGAAAATTCAGTAAACCAAAGATTCCCATCTGGTCCTGCTGTTATTCCTGTTGGACTGCTGCCAGCTGTAGGAATATCGTATTCAGTGATTTTTCCATCTGTTGTAATCTTTCCAATTTTGTTTTTACCCCCTTCAGTAAACCAAAGATTTCCATCGGGTCCTGCTGTTATCTCCTTTGGAAAACTCCTAGCTGTAGGAATATCAAACTCAGTAATTTTTCCATCTGTTGTAATCTTCCCGATTTTGTTGTTAGAAAGTTCAGTAAACCAGAGATTACCATCTGGTCCTGTTGTTATTCCTTGTGGACTGCTGCTAGCTGTAGGAATATCAAACTCAGTAATTTTTCCATCTGTTGTAATCTTCCCGATTTTGTTTTTAACCACTTCAGTAAACCAGAGATTTCCATCGGGTCCTGCTGTTATCTTCTTTGGAAAACTCCTAGCTGTAGGAATATCAAACTCAGTAATTTTTCCATCTGTTGTAATCTTTCCAATTTTGTTTTTACCGTTTTCAGTAAACCAGAGATTACCATCTGGTCCTGTTGTTATTCCTTGTGGACTGCTTCTAGCTGTAGGAATATCAAACTCAGCAATTTCTCCTGCAGTGCAGCTAAGTACACCTCCTGATGAACTGGATGAAGATGAACCACTAGAAGAACTAGATGAACTTCCTGAGGATGAGCTAGAAGACACTCCACCTGATGAGCTGGATGATGAAGTCGTAGAAACAGCGTTAGAAAGTGAAGTACAAGTAGAGAACTTAACTATGCGAGATTCATCTTTGGAATCAAACGATGAATCACTAGAGCGGTCACGTTTAAAATCACTAAACCAAAGATTATTGTCAGATCCAAATGCAATGCTATTTATGTTTTTAAAATCCTTTGATAAATCAAACTCTGTAACTTTTCCATCCGGCGAAACTTTTCCAAATTTGTCACTATTTATCTGAAACCAGATGTTTTTATCAGGTCCTAATATTATTTTTGCTTCTTGATTATAGTTTCCAATATTGAATCCAGTAACTTCTTTACCATCAGTACTAATTTTTCCTATCTGACCTTTACCAGTGTCTATAAACCACAAATTACCATCTGAGCCAGCATGTATATCATATGGACGAGAATTGGATGAAGGCAAATCATATTCAGTAACTTCCCCTTCAGGAGTGATTTTTCCAATTTTATTTTGATTTAATATATTAAACCAAACATTACCATCAGGACCCAATCCAATCCAGCGTGGAAAACCAGAAACACTAAACTCTGTAGCTTTCCCTTCTGGTGTAATTTTTCCAATTTTATTATTTCTTTGAGCTACCCATATATTTCCATCAGAGCCTGTCGTTAGGTCATTTACAATACCTTTTGCAGTAAACTCTGTCGTTTTTCCCTCAGTTGTAAACTTTACAATTTTGTCGGAAAATGATTGATTGTACCAAAGATTTCCATCTGGTCCTAAAGTTATATTTGTTAGAGACCCAGAGACATCAAACTCTGTAACTTTGCCTTCTGAAGTAACTTTTCCAACTTTACTATCACCTGTAAACCAAAGATTGTTATCAGAGCCAAGAGTGATGTCATTTATTTCGCTGCTAACCTTAAATATTTTTGTATCTCCTTCAATGCAGTTAGTTATTCCACCAGAGCTGCTTGAAGATGAAGAACTAGAAGAGCTTGATGATGATGTAACACAATCAGTAAAACCTAAACAACTTTCTGGATTTGTAGGGCAGCAGCCATTTATACAGCAAAGAGGTCCACATTGGGTATAGGTACATGATGGTGGTGGAGCTGGAACACAGGTGTTATTAAGAAGAGCACTTACTTGTGTTGCAGTTAATGCGTTATCATAAATCTGCACCTCATCCAGTAATCCAGAAAATATAAGGTCATATGCCATTGAACCACTTTGTCTGCCACCGATTGAAACGACGTGGTTATTTGTATCTAGATTACCCTGAGCAGTAGCAGCTGAATTATCTAAAACACCATTAATATAAATTTTTGATGTTGTACCATCATAAGTAGCAGCCACATGTGTCCAATTAGTTGAAATTGTTGTTGCAGAGGCAACGCCGTATGATACCCCGCCTTTCCAAAAATAAAAACGATATTTACTAGCATCAATATCTACAGAATAAACTTCACCACCTGCACCATCACCTTTAGTAACAATTGCTGAACCATTTGTCTGTGTAGTTGAAGCAGGTTTAACCCATGCAGCAATAGTTATATTAGAAACATCAAGAGATGCACTATCAGCAACACTTACATAGTCATTAGTTCCGTCAAAACTTAGTGTATAAGAACTAGCAAAACATTTATTTGGTATATCAGCAGTAGTTGAATATGCTGGTCCATCAGTTAATATTCCTGTGTTACTTCCCTGTGAGTCGCTTGCAGTAGTACCACTTCCTTCCTCAAACTTATAGTAAGAAACCAGTGCTGCATCAGCATATAAAATACTTTGTTGAAAGGCTAACAACAGGCAAATAATTCCTTTAATTATTTTTTGCTTTAAATTAGAAAAATAACTTTTTGAAAGTTTGTTAATTTGTTTAAATCTCTTTTATTTATCTGCAAAAATTCAGACTTCTATCGTAGCAATGTAGTTCCAAATAATAAACAAATTAGGAAGCTAATTGTAGCTCAAACAAAAAAGCCCAAAGCTAATTGCCATGGACTTTTGGGAAGTAAGAGTATAAAAAATACTTTATTTGAAATTTTTGGAGGCGAGGAGGAACTGCCCCTCCTGTCCAAAAATGACCAGTTCTAAACATCTACAAGCTTGTCCTGAAATTTGATCAGAACCGCTGATCAGTGGGTCAGGCTACCGCCGGTGTTTTGATTTTAATTTTAAGTCAATTACTAAACCAAGAAACTTATTGACTCGTACTACCGGGTTTTGTTCAGAGCATGGGTTGGTAGTCACACTTGCGCTCTGTTTGGCAACCTAGAAACTAGGCGGCTAATGCGAAAGCAGGAGCCTTTACGCCAAATAATGAAACTACGTTATCGTTTCGTTTTGCTTTGATTATTTAAGTGGTGACCAAGCTTCCACTGCTTGCAGTTCAGAATCCATCAGGTTTGTCGAATCTAATACGCCCCCGCTTATGATTATACCCATGCTTAGTTAATATCAGATTTTGGCAATTATTTACATTTTCTTAAGAATTTAAATTGTTATAAGTATCGGCGTATGGGCGAACCGGCGAATCAATATATGAAAACCAAGTTTGCTGTGTTAGCATAATCCCTATGAAAAGAGCAGTAATTCTAGCTGCAGGTTTAGGAAAAAGACTGGGGAATCTTACAAAGGATATCCCCAAATGCTTATTGGTAGTGGAGCCTGAAAGCAAAAAAACATTGCTTGATTTTTTACTTTCTGCTTTATCAGATAATGGAATTAATGAAATTATTATCGTAACTGGGTTTGCTGAGGAAGCTTTGAAAAAGCATATTTCAACAAACTGGTCAGATAAATTTTCTGTTCACTATATTTTTAATGATAAGTTCTCTGACTATAACAATATTTACTCAGCGTATTTAGCCAGAAATGTTTGGGATGATGAAACTGTTTTGTTAAATTCAGACATTATTTTTCACCCGGATATTTTGCGAAATCTCTATCGTGAAGATAGTAGAGGCGTATTGCAATACGCCTCTACATCGTTTCTCATTGTTGATAACTCTAAAACCCTTACCTCTGAATCCATGAAGACCGAAATTGACAAGGAAGGAAAAATAAGAAAAATCAATAAAAATCTAGACATTAAAACCTCATTCGGTGAATATATTGGAATTACTTATTTAAGAGGGAGCGAAAGGGTTAAATTTTTAAAATCGCTTGAAAAAAATGTTAAGGACAAAAGACTTGATATATACTATGAAGATGCCCTGGCAGATATTTTAAGTGATTCATCGGTATTTCCTTGTTCTACGCTCAGTATGCCATGGACAGAAGTAGATACTGAAGAGGATCTAAGTCATGCCAGAGAAATTGCAAAAAAAATAAATAATTTGGCAACGGCAAATATAAAATGAATCAAATAAACATTCCTTATAAATTAAGAATCTTGGATTCAAACAAAGCAGTTGCCCAGGAGCTGATTAATTTTATTAAAGAACAAGGTTATTCAAAAATTGCTCTCATTACTACAAAAACCCCAAATTACTTAATTACAAATGAACTTGAGATTGCTTTATTTGATCATGTGGAAAAATTAAAAACCTTTCAGGTTATAACACCATCAATTGCTTATGTAAATCAATTGACGCTTAATGATTTTGATCTTGTAATTGGAATTGGTGGCGGAAAAGTTATTGACACTGCAAAATATGCTGCACATGTAAATAAAATACCCTGCGTGAGTATTCCAACAGTTGTTTCAAATGATGGAATTTGTTCTCCCATTGCAGTTTTAAAAGAAAAACAAAACAAATATTCTAGTCTCGGAGCTACCATGCCCATTGCACTTATTGTTCCGCTTCATCTTATTAAAGATTCTGATCCAGAAAACATAATAAGTGGTGTAGGAGATCTTCTTACAAACTTATCTGCTATTGAAGACTGGAAGCTTGCAAGTAGTGAGAATGGTGAGTTTATAGATGACTATTCTGTAATGATTAGTAAAAATGCAGCACTTAGTGTTTTTAGTGAAATTAAAAATTCCATACTTCTTCATAAACCTAAGGAAAAATTTTTAAAAGACAATTTAACACTAATAATAGAATCACTTGCTTTGTCTGGAATTGCTATGGAAATTGCTGGTACCAGCCGTCCGGCAAGCGGGGCAGAGCATCTTATAAGCCATTCTATTGATGAGCTTTTTGGTTCGATGAACACTCATGGAATGCAGGTAGCATTTGGAATGTACTTGGTTAGCTTTATTAGAATGGAGATGGGTTATATAAGCAGTGAGCAGTTTAATGAGATAAGAGCAGTTTTAAGATATCTTGGAGTGCCATTGACAATTGAAAAGTCAGGACTTTCAAAAGAACAAATCTTAGATGCAATTTTACATGCACCAAATACCAGAGCAGAAAGGTATACGGTCTTAAATAAAGTAAAACTTGAAAAGAATTATTTAAGTGATATGTTAGATAAATTATTTGGAAATAAAGTCACTGTTTCAATAACTAATTAAACATACCCCAGTTCTTCTAATCTTCTTCTTATCTCTTCCTCTTCATCTTTTGAATAAACATCTGTTCCTTGACCAGCTTCAGGAATGATATTTTGTTTAATCAGGTATTCAATTACTTTTTTCGCATTAAATTTTGGTTCATCCATTTTGTTCAGTGAAATATCAGTAAGTTCATCTTTATTTCCCAGATTTACCTGAATGTAATTCCTATATGTTTCTTTTACGATTTTTCTGTCTTTTAAAGAAATATTTTTTGAGACTACAAGTGCAAAAACTTTATTTCTGTGTAAAAGATTTCCTAAGAACCCTAACCTGTCAGCAAATGTTGATTTATCTTCACTGGTGTCTTTTAATCCGCGACCAAGGATTTCCCTGACTTCATTATGAGCAATAAGCTCAACATATTGTTCTCTATTAATTAACTCTTCACCTACTACTTCTGCTATTGAAGTAAGCAAATCCTCATTATCTCCACAAAACCATATAGTTTTCATTTTTGTGATTAAACCCCTATCCCTACGCCACAAATTGATTTTCCCAGCATATCTTTTGGTATTTTAACATCCAATAGATCTAAAATCGTTGGTGCTATATCCATTAAATGCGGACTATCGTCTCTTTTTCCTGTTAGATTTCCTTTTGCACTTGAAAGCAGATACATGCCCTGTTGTGCGTGGTTTGCATCATCTGGACCAGTATCATTTTCATAAGTGTAAACTGAATTTTTATTTGGGTTCCCTACGCTTCCTACAGATCGCCATCTAAGCTCATCAAAAATTACTATAAGATCTGGTGGTATACGCTTTACTTCCTTATATGTTTCTTCAGGAATATGAGCAACTGTTAAAAGTTTTTTACCAGTTTCATCTTTTATATTTTCAATTCTTTGTTTTAATTCAAGCCTGAACTTTTTATATTCATTAGCTGGGATTTGTCCGTTTGGTTCTCTGCCCTGAACGTTCATGAAAATTCTTGCATAGTATCCGCCTGCTCCCCAGACTTTGGTTTTAGACCAGTCAATTTCCAGCTTTTCAATTGGTGTAAATGTTTTTGGATATTCTTTAAGTGTTAATAAGCCTTCTTTAATTAGCCATTCATTTATGCATATGCCGCCAAGCATTGATTTTGCGCCGTGGTCAGAAACCACCATAACAGAAATGTCTTCATCTGTGGGCTTGCCACAGCAAGCCCCTACAGCATCTAACGTTTTTTTTAATTCATTATCTAGGTATTTATAATACTCAGGAATTACATTTTCATATTTATTTCCTTTTTCGTATTTTGGGTGAGCAGGATCTAAAAACTTCCAGAAACTATGATGAATGCGATCAGTGCCCATTTCAACAATCATTGCAAAATCCCATTCTTTGTTTTTTAAAAGATATCTAAATGTTTTAAATCTGGTTTCTGTTGCCTGATAAATTTGCTTTAAAATATAATCTCTGTCTTCGGTTCTAAAATGTTTTACATCAGGGATATATTCACCGATATTTTTTTCTATTTCATCTCTAAGTTCATTTGGGTAAGTGTATTGGGATTTTATGCTTGGAGTTAAAAAACATGTCACCATGTGACCGTTAATTTCTCTAGGTGGATAGGTTTGAGGTACACCGACAAGAATAGATTTCTTTCCTGCTTTTCCTAAGATATCCCAAACAGCAGGTTCTAAGATATCTGCGCCATTTGAAAAATATTGACCGTCATAGCTATAATCTTTTCTGTTTCTAAATCCATAAACTCCAAGCTGACCAGGGTCTTTGCTGGTTAACATGGACTGCCATGCAGGAACAGTAATTGGAGGAATAGTGCTGGTTAGATTTCCGTATACTCCTTTTTTTAAAAGAGATTTTAATGTGGGTAAATCATCAATCCACTTATCAAATACCCAGTCAGGTGGTGCACAATCCCATCCGATAATTAAAACCTTTTTTGCCATCCCAAACATAATAACAGATACAAATATATTTGTATTTGTAGAGACGCGCCGCGGGCACGTCTCTACAATGATTTTGTGTTTATTGTTTCAATGTGCTGCCAATTAATATCCCATTTGCGTAATAATAACCTGTCATTGAATCCGGCAAAATATCATAGGTGTATTTGTACTTATATGGTATTGATTTTGTTTCTACAACTAATCGTCCGTCTACGACATCACCCATTTTAAGATCCTTAAAAAGTCTTCCGTCCGCAGTAGGGTGGTTTGGACTGATTTCAAGCACTGTAGCATCGTTAAATAATATGCGTAGAATTTTGTGTTGTTTTACTTCAACAGAATTTATTTTAATTACCTTAACTGGTTTTTCTTCATCTGATAAAACAATATCTCCCTTCTTTATATCTGCAATTCTTTTTTGGACACCGTTTGTACGGATTTTTGTATCCGGCGAAAGGCAGATAGGAACAGGACATCCTGGCGGGAAACATCCATAAGCAGGTAATCCGCTGCATTCAGTTCCAGGCGGACAGGGTAATTCTTCGCTGTCTGGACCATGGCAGCTTCCTCTGGATGAGCAGTCATTGATTCCACCAGAGCTGCTTGAACTGGATGAGGAGCTTGTAGAAGAAGATCCTGGTCTTATGCAGTTTCTAGGGGCACTTATTTTTCTGACTTTAAAAGTTTCTCCGCTATCCAACACTCCTGAAATTATTCTTCTGTTAAGCAGTTCAAGTGTTAATAACCGGCTGTTATTTAACCTGTCTGTAACTGTAAGCTCGATAATATTTTCTGAGATTATGTTTTGTGAAACTATTACTGCTGATTCTAATATTTTTGGAATGTGAACTGTTTCTGTTATTTTTCCGTTTCTCACACAAAGTTTGAGCAGAACAGGACTTAAAAATCTTTGACCTGGCTTTCTGTCAATTCGTCCTCTCCATATTCCAGAGAAGTTTTTATTTATAGATGAGTGAAGTAGGCACGGATCAGCAAAAAAATTTAACTGGTGGCACTTCCCTTCCAGACATGAAAAGTTCTGATATGTGTAACCATCTGGACAAATTCCTGGTGGACAGTCAGAATCTATGGTGCATGTAAGTTCACCTGATGAACTTGAAGAACCACATTCTCCCTGTGTAAACTTTTTAACGCCATCGGCAGCTGCAAAACAACTGTTGCTGTATGTTTTGCCATTGCAACCACAGACAGGATCATATAAGAGAATACATACAACACCCTCAGAATTATTTATGCATCTTTCTCCATCAAATCGTTCTCCATCCGGACATTTGCAATCATCAATGCATTTGGGACATTCAGAACATGGAGCGTCAGGAACACTTAATATCTGACCTGAGGTACAGAGAGGCTCGGCACATGTAACACATACTTGAGGAGTAGCTATAGGAGTTATTTGCCCGCTGACTTTACGACTATCAATACCTAAGAGGAAAAAGATTGTTAAAAAAGCAGTAACAAAAACAAGTTTAAATTTTTTATTTTCAATTTTCATAAAACTCTATTTAACGATATAATTATTTAAAACTATTTAGCAAGTGACAAATGACACAAATCTATCTAAACTGATATAAACTTTAGGAATTAACCTAGTAATCAGAATATAAAAAACCATTCAATCAGTTATTTAAATATAAAAATTAAGTTGGACCAGATCCACCCATTCCAGCTCCGCCAGGAGCGCCACCTTGTTGAGGAGTACCACCTTGTTGTGGAGCGCCACCTTGTTGAGGAGTACCACCTTGTTGTGGAGCACCGCCTTGTTGAGGACCACTCATTCCACCAGGTGTTGGACTTGGTTGAGGATTACCTCCGCCTCCTCCACTCATGTTTGGGCCAGGGCCACTTTGTTGCGGACTACCTTCGCCCATACTTATATCAGGACCGGAAGGTTCACCAAGATCACCATCGGGTCCACCCATACCAGGACCACCTTGTTGCGGACCACCTTCGCCCATACTCATATCAGGACCAGAAGGTTCGCCAGGATCTTCACCATCACCAGCTTCACCCATACTGCCCATTCCACTGGGACCACCCATACCAGGTCCACCCATTCCAGGACCACCTTGTTGCGGACCACCTTCGCCCATGCTCATATCAGGACCAGATGGTTCGCCAAGATCTCCAGTAGGTTCGCCAGGATCTTCACCATCACCAGCTTCACCCATATTGCCCATTCCACTGGGACCACCCATACCAGGTCCGCCCATGCCAGCTCCGCCTTGTTGCGGACCACCTTCGCCCATACTCATATCAGGACCAGATGGTTCGCCAAGATCTCCAGAAGGTTCGCCGAGATCTTCACCACCACCAGGTTCACCCATACCACCAGGTTCACCCATGCTGCCCATTCCACCGGGACCACCCATTCCAGCTCCGCCTTGATTAGCTGGTCCGCCTGAAGTAGTAGGTTGAACACCTGCAAAATCACATGCTCTATTTGGTGCAACTTTTCTTCCAATAAATGTATGTCCATCTGCAAATGTTCCTGTAAACTCTCTCACACTATTGAGTTTAAGTTTTATATGTGCAGTCTTTCCATCCTTTGCTTCTGCATCAAACTCAACTTCATTTTCAGAGATTACAGTTTGAGTGGTAATTTTTCCTAAAATAAATACACCACCTTGTTGTACTTCGCCTTCAAGCATTCCATCTTTTACACAAAGCTTAAAACTAATTATGCTTGCACCAGGTCTTTCACTATCGATATGAGCTAAGTTTATGTTCGTAATTTCACCGGATGACGATGTTGTTGAACTTGAGGATGCTGGTCTTGGTTTTTCAATTTTTGCTTTCCATATGCCTGTAAAATCTTTACTGAGTTGAACTCCTGTTGAACCGCTTGAACTTTCGCCTGAAGTAATATTAACTTCGCCTGAGCTGCTTGGAGGAGTTTGAGCAAGTGTGTCTACGCACTCTCCATTTATAACTTCACATTGTACTGATGAGGGATTAAGTGTTGCAGTACATTCAGGATTTAAACATGCACCAATTAGTATGCCTTCTGGTGCACAGACAGTCATGCATGAGCAGTTTGTAAAATGGGGAATGCATGATATATTGCCGGAAGTTGAAGTCGATGTAGATGTCTCTGGCTGAATTTCTCCCGAGCTGGAGGAAATGACTGCTTCTCCTGAGCTGCTTGATGTACTTGTACCTTGGTCCTGACCTATAACAATATTATTTGGCAGACTTAAAAATCCAAACACTACTATCAACGCTACTAAAATAAATAGATAAATATCCGATCTTTTCATTTTCCCCTCCAGGTTATTTAAGAATATAAGAATAAACGAATAAATGCTAACACAGGATTTCACAGATTAGAGTAAT
>Ga0155197_109_pt4 | contig 14524 bp, 2 predicted proteins | sample RifCSPhighO2_02_FD_106165 | JGI IMG/M metagenome (GOLD analysis project Ga0155197, IMG submission 106165) | Candidatus Melainabacteria bacterium RIFCSPHIGHO2_02_FULL_34_12 | reverse complement strand
AACATCGGATGTGATGGTACTACTAATCAGCCAGGTTGTTATGAATTTGATCTTTCTACTTTTGAAAATGTTTATAAAGGTGCTCCGACCTGTACATTAATATCTACTTCTTCAAGCACAAGTTCATCCTCGTCTAGCTCCTCCAGCTCTTCATCTTCTTCATCCAGTTCTTCATCCAGCTCTTCTTCTGGTGGGACTACAACTACATCATCTTCTTCTTCATCTAGTTCCTCCAGCTCTTCATCTTCATCATCCAGCTCTTCTTCAAGTTCCGGAACTGTCTGTAACCCATACTGCCAAAATGGTGATGCATTCTGCTGCAATAATAATTATCAATTAATGTGTGAGCAAGACACCTATAATATCGGATGTGACAGCACCACTAATCAGCCAGGTTGTTATGAATTTGATCTTTCTACTTTTGAAAATGTTTATAAGGGTGCTCCTACATGCGTTGCACAAAACCCATCTGTCAGTTCATTCTCTGGTTCAGATGATTTAAATATACTGACAGCATCAGCAAATAGAGCTTTCTGTGAAAACGGCATGTCAAAATGTGTTGATCCAACTCTTTCTCCCACATGTCCAAGCAACACTACAAAACTTTGCACTATTATGAACAATGACTCTGAACCTTTTTGTTTAAATACTGCTTCCAAAACACTTACCTTTGCACGATGCGGAACAGTAAATCAAAATGATATTCCCCACTGCCTGGACAGCATGACTATGTGCAATAACACAGCATCATTCTCATGTACTGATCCTGCCGACATGAAGCTCTGTACCACCATGAACAATGGCTCTGAACCTCTATGCCTTAATAGTGCAATTAAAAGAATTAGAAGTGGTGATTGTTTAATTTCTTCAAGCTCTTCTTCTTCAGGTGTAATTAATCCTAATTTTGTCAGCTGGAATCCTGCTGACAGCACACAAAACATTTATCAATTTGCTGATGACAACCAAACTATTTTTAATTCTCCTTCTGTTACTCAGCAATTTAATTATGAACCGATAAACACAACAAAAGGTAAAACTACAGGTAAATGGTATTTTGAAAATGAAGTATCAAGATCTGGAATAAATACAATAGGTGTAGGAATTAAAGGATCCACTTTATACGATGGTACTTACCTTGCAACTGATTATGCTTGTCAGTACAGAGAAACAGGATTTATTATATGCAACGATAAAATATACAACACTCAAACTCCGTTCACAAGAGGAGATGTTATTGGAGTTTTATTTGATGCTGCTCAAGGAAAAGTATGTTTCAGTAAAAATGATAGATGGCTTGCTGGATGCAATCCCGCAACATTAACAAGTTCAAGTAATCCTGATTTAATAAATATTGGAACTGCTCTTGGTACTGAACTTTATCCTGGAGTCGTACTTTCTGACGGAGGATTTGCTACAAACTTCGGGCAAAAAGCATTTAAATATCCAATTCCAAAAGATGCAAAGTCATATGACACAACTCAATCCTACACTCCTAGCCCCGTTTTAACACCTCCTATTAATTTAGTATGGAGCAATGTAAATGTTAATTCAAATATAACTTCTTCTACTGCAGCAAATACTTATTGCCAGGATTTAGTTGAAAGCACTAAAACTGACTGGTTTATACCAAGCGGTAATTATGTAAAAGATTTAAAAAATAACCCTGCAATACTTGACCACCTAAGTCTTTTAGGAAATGAATGTTTATATGGAGTTGTATGGAGTAATAGCGGACAACCATCCATTTTACCAATTAGTATTGAGAGCGGTGTAGCTAATGATCCCCAATGTACAAATAACACAAAAACATCTTGTTTTAGAAGTCAAGTTTCTCCATTTACTGGTTACTCTCAATCAAACAGATGTGCCTGTATAAATGGAACTGCTGTTTGTATTCAATGTACTCCTGAATGCAATCAAGACCAATATTACACTGAGCTTGGCTGTGCAACTGTTACCCAATATGGCACTTCAGGTACCGTAATTTCAACAATTATACCTTCGTGTAATTATTCAGGAGCAACAGGGCAAGTTAGTACCTGGATGGGTATTGTTAATTGTAGAGCTCCCGAATCATCTCCAACTATTTATATTTCATCCTCAAGCTCTTCTTCATCCAGCTCTTCTTCATCCAGCTCTTCTTCAAGTTCCAGCTCTTCTTCAAGCTCCAGCTCTTCTTCCGGTTCTTCACCTGCTGTAACTAACATTTCTCCTAATTCAGGACCAAGAAACATAAATAACCAGGTTGTTATTCTTGGCTCAAATCTTTCAAATGTTTCTATGGCTACTTTTTCTAGCTACAATGCAACTATTCTACAACAATCTAATAATCAAATAACTGTCTCAACTCCAATAGTTAGCAGTAATTTTAATGGAACTCTTATTTTATATAATTTAAGTAACACACAATATACAACCAGCTTTGCATTTTCATTTACAAATCCACAAACAACCTCATCATCCAGTTCATCTTCCAGCGGTGGCATTTCTTCTACGACTTCATCCAGTAGCTCGTCATCATCTTCCAGTTCTTCTTCTTCATCAGGTTCAACAACAACTACTTCATCAAGTTCTTCATCAGGCTTACCACTTGGGAGCAGTGGACTAGCCTTAGGCAGCGTAGTAATAAGTGGCTGCAATGTTAATATTGACTACAGAAATATAAATAATAATTGTCTTGATTTGGTAGATTCAAATGCTTCTAATCAAGCAGCTTCATTAATTACCGGGCTTTGTTTTGATAATGGCATGTCAGTAAAAGCAACTTCTTTATTTAGCATTGGCTTTAATAATGGCGTTACAGTAAAACTATGTCCTTCTGGTAATCACTTTACTGCCTGCAGTAATAGCGTAATGGTAATTGGAGATTCATACAGCACATGTAACATCCCTGGAGCATGTAGCAAGAATGACAATATATTCAATACTCAAGAAGGAGGATGTAAGCAATTAGACAATGCTCTGACATGGAGTGGTATTTATTATGCTGTTTTAGGTCAATCTCAAGCTGATAATTACTGTAACGGTTTAGTGCAAGGTGGATATGATGACTGGAGATTACCAACTTCATATAATTTAGAAGATGCTGCTGGTCAAAGCAGAGCTAGAAATCACTTTAAAGATATAATTTATGGTAACTTTTTCCATTCATCAACACAATTTCCAAAAACAAGTACCACCCAGGATTATCTTGCTGTAGATTTATCAACAGGAGCACAAGATTATATTTCTAATCTTGATACACCAAATCAGGCAAGAGTAATTTGTGTAAGAAACGGGCTTTTACCACTTCCATCTTCTTCGAGTTCTTCTTCGAGTTCTTCTTCGAGTTCTTCTTCGAGTTCTTCTTCTGGTTCATCTTCAACTACATCATCAAGTTCATCATCCAGCGGTTCTACTGGAATACCTTGTGTACTAGGCTTCCCAACATGTCCAACAGGAACATCTTACTCATGTCCCACAAGCAGTGTTCCATGCTGTTACAACAGTTATTATGCAGGTTGTTTTGCAAATGGCATATGCAATACCACTGCAGGTAAGTGCAGCTCCTCATCTTCTTCAACCACTTCATCATCAAGTTCTGGTGGATCTACACAAGTTTGTGGAAACAATGTAAAAGAAGGTACTGAAGCTTGCGATGGCTCCGGTCAAGCTCAATGTGCTGCTAGTCAGCAATGTCAAAGCTGTATGTGTATAAATAATCCTGTTTGCGGAAATAATGTAGTAGAAACTGGTGAAGCATGTGATGGTTCTGGTCAAGCTCAATGTCAAAGCAATTACACATGTATGAATTGTCAATGCACAGCTAACCCTGTCTGTGGAAATAACTCAGTAGAAACTGGTGAAGCTTGCGATGGTTCTGGTCAAGCTCAATGTGCTTCTGGGTTTACTTGTACTAATTGTCAATGTGTTCAACAGGAATCTTGTGTTTTAAAAGCAAATGCAGATGTTTTGTACTGTGCAGCACATCGAGTACAGACTGGCACATATGGTAATACTGGTGGAGGCATATACGATTGCAGTAGTACTGTACAACAATATTGTCAGTATGATTATTATACAAAGCAATGCCAACCCTCTGGGCTTGCAATAAATATAACTTGCCCTACAACCCAAAGTCAGTGTATAAATAGTGCATATTGTGAATGGACAAGCTCTTCAACCACTTCTGGAACTCCGGCTACCTGTACTGATTCAGACGATGGAACAAACTTCTTAGTAAGAGGAACTGTAAACTCCTCACAAGAATTATATAAACCAACTGATAGTTGTATATTAAGTGCTACAGGCAGTCAAGACTCACCTAAACCTTATTGTGAAGGAAGCAACTGCTATATAAATGAATATATTTGTGACTCAAATTTAAAAAGTAGTTCCATAAAACAAGCATGTGCAGAGTGTTCCAACGGTAGATGTAAATTAACGACTACTCCTCCTACTCAAGTTAGTCCCCCAGCACCAAAATATGCAAGTACTAACATAAAGCTTTATGAGTTAAGCAACTCACCTATTACAAATGGAACAGTTTCAAGAATAAACAATAAAGGATATATTTTCGCTAATGTAAATGGTTTAAATACAATATTCAGATTTAATCCAAGTAAAAATTATAGTTTTGAAGCTATAAAAACATTTGACTCTAACTTTGAAATTGGAAACAGCCTGACATTAAGCGATAACATTGTTGTTCTTGGAAAAGATAAAACTACAAACACATCTAAAATTTTCAAATATGATCCATTTTTAGATACCAACTCTTTTCAGACCGTAACCATTCCAAGATTTAATTCAACTCTTTCTTACAATGGCAACGTTATTACATTCTTGGGTGGTTATACTAATTACCAAAAAACCACTATTGCAACCAATGCTGTAAATTACGATGGGGGCTCTTTTACACAAGACAATTCTCAATACTTCACTAGAGTTAATGCTGTTCCTTTAAATAGTTTATCTCCTGGCATAGTAATTGGTGGAACAGATCCAGATGTTTCAGGCTCTGAAAAGCACATATTTCAATACACTAACCCAAACCAAAATACTGGATATGGATATTTAATGTTACTTCCAGAAAGATTTCCTATTAATATAAATAATGGTGTAGCTTTTCTCGATAGAGATACTTGGTATAGAATTATTGTTGCTACTATAAATGCTGGTAAACTAGAATTTTACAATTACACAACTTACCCAAGTGTTACTATTGAAAAAGTAGCTGAAATAGATAACTTACCTGGCAATATAAACAAAATTCTTGGATACTACAAAGATGATAATACTAATATTACTTACATAATCTGTTACAGTTCTACAACAAATAAAAACTATGTTATTGAATTTTGTACTAGTTGTTTTACCGGACAAACAACAAGTTCATCTGGTTCAGGCTCTACTACATCAACAACCTCTTCCAGTTCATCTGGTTCAGGATCTACTACATCATCAACTTCTTCTTCAGGATCTTCATCTTCAGACATTACATTAACCCAGCATGTATCAAGCAGCACTCCAGCAAGTCTAAATTGTCCTTCTGGAAAAACAATAAAATCATATACATCAAAATATGGTAAAGGATGCTCAGGTTGTGCTGGTGGGGGTGGAGTAAATTGTGGTACTTGTACTATAGGTTCTGTATCATGCTCTGTCACATACTCAGCTAGTATGTGTGGTGGTGATTGCAGCTATGGCTGTGCTAAATATGGAGATTTATCCATAACTTGTGGTAATTAGAATTATATCTTTCACTCCCGGTTTTTCAGAAAATACTACTTAATTACAAACAATAAAAAAAACAATTAAAACTCCACCCTTTAGATGATATAAATCCTATGTTTTTTATCATTTTGTAGATAAAATTTCAACTGTTTTAAGATTAATAAAATTTTATTTTTCTTCCAAAAAGAATGCTTAATCTGAAGCATTATCAAGAAGTTGTTACCTGTCAAAAACTGGTTTTCCGGGCATATTAAATACAGCAATTCTATCTGGAAACTACAGATTTTGCTTTAAAAATCAATATTGAAATTAAGATCATAAAACTATATAAAAGTAGTTTTTGGCCTATATTTATAGCATTTTAATATCTGATGAAAAATAAAATGAACAAAATTCAAATTGTCAAATCTATTGTAAGTCTATTTGCAATTTTTCTTTTTAATCTGCCGACATTGGCAGCTTTAAATATTAATTACAGTAATTTATTTATTATCCCTGACTCCGACAAACCCGCTAATAAAAATAATCTTATTGCAGAAGAGACAGATCTTGGCACAGGCACAGCTGTAGAAGCAACTGAAGAGCAACCTACACCTAATACAGAAGATTTACCATTGCCATTGCCATTGCCATTACCATCATCAACCCCTTCTTTAGAATCAGATTCATCAGATCCACTAGCTCCTAACTCAGAATTAATTAATAATAATCTAGAGCCATCTCCATCTACAACACCGCCAAATGCAGAGATTGATCATAATAAATCTTTTTTTGAAACTCCTAAATCTTGCAATTCAGAGAACAACAAAGTCGACAATTTTTCATTTACTAATTCATCATTTCAGGGCAACATAATTCCATTATCATTATCAGCAATTAATGCTGGCAACACCTCATATCTTTTACTCGGTGGAATAAGTGACGGACAAACTATAGGAACAGTTTATAAATCCAGTGAATCCTCATTTTCAAAAATAAGCTCTTTTGCTATCTCTCCCGAACAAAGCAATAAACTCTTTTCGTTTTCAGGTGATTTCAACGGTGATTCATTTGAGGATTTTGCAGTAATAAACTCCTCAAAACAAGAAATAGTTTTAGCAACCTTCAATTCACAGGAAAATACATTTACAACTGAGACAGATATTTTTTCATTACCCTTTGAACCGACGACTTATTCCACAGGTGACATTAATCTGGACGGTAAAACAGATATTATTCTTAGTGGGAGCGATAACACAATAAAATTTCTAATATCGGATTCAAACAGTTCTGATTTAACATTTGTAACATATGATCCTGACATAAAAATTTCTTCGACTATTACATCAATTAAATCTGCTGATTTTAATAATGACGGTTTCCTCGATTTTGCAGCTGCCATTCCTTCTGAAAATAAAATAAATATTTTTATTTCAAGCAAACCTAACATTTTTAATACTCCAATTACTATAGAAACCGGAGTAGCTTTTAATAAGCTCGCTGTTTCCGATATAGATTCAGACAAAATCATAGATTTAATTGCCACAGGTGAAAATCCAAATAATATAGCAACCTTTAAAGGTGATAAAACAGGCAATTTTACTAAAGCTGCTTCTTATTCATTAATTGCTCCTGCATTAAAAGAACCCTTTATATTTGACTTAAATGGTGATTGTAAAAATGACATTATAGTAGCTTCTAAAGACAGCGAAACATTTTCATATTTAAATGGAAATGGCAATGGAACATTTAAACCTTCATCTGAATATCCTCTGGCAAAAGTGATTGATGCCATAGCTCTTGATTTAAATGGAGATGGTTATAAAGACCTTGCAGCTGTTTCATCCGATAAAATATCCATTTTAATTAGGGGAGAAAAATCAGAGACTCAATCTACTGAGAACACTGAAGGGAAGGAAGGCAGTGACGGAGTATCGGTTCCTACACCTATTTGCGAAGGAGGTTCTCCTTCATGCTCAGATACAAATTTCACATTGACATGTAAAAATACTTCTAATCTTATTGGCTGTGATGAAACTGGTAATCCAACTTGCTTTGGGGTAGATTTTAGTGGTTCTAATCAACCCACAAAAGCACTACCTGAATGCACTCGTACTCTTTTAAAAGATAACTTTAAGCTTAAAATTAAAAGAAACTTTGCTTTTGAAATATTCTCTGCCTCTTCATCTGAAAATAGAGCCTACTGTGAAGACAGTATGGCTAAGTGTTTAAATACTGCTTTTTCTCCTACCTGTCCTACCGGTACTATCAGACTTTGTTCCACAAGAAACAATGACTCTGAACCTATTTGCTTAAATACTGTTTCTAAGATCCTTACCTTTTCCCGTTGTGGTGTAGTAACTCAGTCTGATGTTCCACTCTGTCTTGATAGCATGCCTAAGTGCAATAACACTGCTTCTTTCTCATGCTTGGATCCTGCTGATATGAAGCTCTGTACTACCATGAACAATGGTTCTGAACCTCTATGCCTTAATACAGGACTTAAAAGAGTTAGAAGTGGAAATTGTTTATTTTCTTCCAGCTCTTCTTCTTCAAGTTCTTCTTCAAGTAGCAGTGGTTGTTCATCCGGTAATCTCTGCCCAACAGGTTCTACTCCAACCTGCTCAGTAACAGGAATTGATCCTATTTGTAACAATGGCATGGCTGATTGCTGTATTAATGTTTCTGGTTCTTTGCTGTGTGATTCAAGCAATTTCACATGTTCTTTAATCTCTTCTTCTTCAAGCTCATCATCTTCAGGTTCTCCTCCATCATTTTGTTCAACCCTTAATTCAGGAGCTTTTAAACACTTAGGAGTCACTGGACCCAAATTTATTGCCGGCGACTTTGACAATGACAGCATAAAAGATTTTGTATTTTATGCAAGAGGAAATACTATTCCAAACAGCTTCCAAGGATTTTTAAAAGTAGGATTCATTAAAGGAAGACAAGATGGAACACTAAGTGATATTCAATTTAGCGATACAGACGTACCTCTCATAAATATAAGCACATTTAAACATGGTGACTTTAACGGTGATGGGAAATCTGATTTATTAATCGGAGAATCTTTTGGCACTGGGCTGGAAAGTTATTTATATATTATTTATGGAAATGGGGACGGAACTTTTAATAGCAATAAGTTAAGTGTAGTTGGAAGTCATATTGCCGCTGTAGAAAATTTAAATAACGATGCATATTCAGATATTATTACGACTAGACTCCCAAACTTTCTTGATGTTTATTATGGCAGTCAAAACAGTGTCTCAAATAGAGTTACAACTGTACTTCCAAATACTGTAACAATACTTACACCTATAGCTGTCTCAAAATTTGATGCTGATTCAAACTATGATGTAGTAGTAGGAAACAACTCAACTTCAGTAGATGTATTGTTTGGTGCAGGAGGTACTTTTGGAAATCCAAAAAATATACCTACAAATGACAGTTCAATAGCACAAAAACTTCTAACTGGTGATTTTAACAGAGATGGTAAAAATGATTTTATTGCCTTTGGTAACTATGGCAGAGGAAGTGTTTTCCTGGGAAATGGAACAGGTGATTTTACAAAAAATCAAGTTATTAATTTAAATATAAATAGTTTTCAAAATCCCGAAACAGAATTAGGGGATGTAAACTGTGATGGTTATCCAGATTTACTTTTAAGTAGTTTTTATAATGCACTTCCAGGAATTACCGTCTTAAACAATAATGGCAATGGAACTTTTACAAATCAATCAAACATCTTAAACAATCAAACTCCATCTACCATTAACATCCAGGATTTAAACAATGACAATAAAACCGATGTGGTAATTTTAGATGAAAACTACTATTTAAAAACATTTTTAAATTCATGTATTTGTGTTAGTTCATCTTCAAGCAGCTCTTCATCTTCAAGTTCATCATCATCTTCTTCTTCAAGCTCTTCTTCTGGCAATAATGCATTTTGTTCAGATGGTAACATTTATTGCCACTCATTCATAGACTTACCAGTTTTTTGTAATCATGAAGAAGTAAGCCAATGCAACGCTGAAGGCAGTCCTTGCTGTAAGAATAAACTAACTAATGAATGCAGAACTCCAGAATGCTGTCCTTCTAACTGTGTTCAACACCCTGTTACATCCATATGTATTTGTCCAACTTATTCTCAGATTATATGCAATCAAGTGCCTCTTCCCCTCTCTAAAGATAATGGTGATTACAATATTCAAAATCGCTTAAATGAAATAGCATTCCAACTCTCTGTAGCTGATCAAAGAATCACTGCTTTAGTTACCCTTCTTGATTCTCTACGTACAGGAAATCCTATACATTGTTCAAGTGGAGAAGAGCATATTCCCGGCGTTATTAACGAAGATGCTCATGATATTAAACAAGAACTCTATAGAACAAGGTCCTATATAAGCGAACTTGAAAGCGCTAAATCATTCTGGGAAAAGTTATTAACCTGCCTCACAACTATAAATACTTCTGTTCAACAATCTACAGCTAGTTCCGTATCTTCCGCTACTATTGTATGCTTGGATCCTCACGATATCAGTTGCAATCAAAGAAGAATCAGAGACTTAGAATACCTCCTTACTTGCCTTATACTTGGACAAGAGCCTCATGAAACAATTTCAGGAATAGATAACGCTGATGCAAATAAAATAAGAGAAGAACTCACTTCTATTAAAAATACTATCCTTTCAGATGCTTGTCCTTCCTCTAGCTCTTCTTCAGGTGGAAGTTGCACAAGAAGTTGTCCATTTAATTGTTTCCAAAATCCATCGACATGTAATTGCATTTGTCCAACTTATTCTCTTGTATGCAATCAAGTGCCTCTTCCCCTCTCTAAAGATAATGGTGATTACAATATTCGAAATCGCTTAAATGAAATAGCATTCCAACTCTCTGTAGCTGATCAAAGAATCACTGCTCTAGTTACTGTTCTTGATTCTCTACGTACTGGAAATCCAATAGATTGTTCAAGTGGCGAGCCAGTTCCTCTCCCTAGTCATGGAGGTGATGCTTTTGCTATTAAACAAGGACTCTATAGAACAAGGTCCTATATAAGCGAACTTGAAAGCGCTAAATCATTCTGGGAAAAGTTATTAACCTGCCCCACAACTATAAATACTTCCACTCAACAATCTACCTCTGGTTCTGTATCTTCCGCTACTATTGTATGCTTGGATCCTCATGATATCAGTTGCAATCAACGAAGAATAAGAGATCTAGAACACCTTCTTGCTAGCCGTATACTTGGAGAAGAGCCTGATGAAATAATTTCAGGAATAGATAACGCTGATGCAAATAAAATAAGAGATGAACTCACTTCTATTAGAAATACTATCCTTTCAGTTGCTTGTCCTTCTTCCGGCTCATCATCTTCAAGCAGCTCTTCATCTTCAAGTTCATCCTCCAGCAGTTCTTCATCCGGTACAGTACCTGTTTGCGGTGACAATAAAAAGGAAGGGAATGAACAATGCGATGGCACAGATCAAGCACTGTGTAAAAGCTGGGAGAAATGTGAAACTTGCCAATGTAAATCAGCAACCATAATTTCAAGTGTTTCTCCAAACTCAATAACCTCTAATAGTCAAGAAATAATTACAATTACAGGACAGAATTTTAATATTGTAAATAAAGTTAGATTTTTAGGTGTTGAAGGTGAAATCTTAGAAAAAACAAATACACAAATTAAAGTCAAGAGCCCAAGTATAAATGCTGAGTCCGGAACAAGCCAAATAGGCTATGTTGGTCTCTATGATATAAATAACAATGGCATAGCCTCATCACCATCAACTTTTACAGTTACTGGTGGTTCAGGTCAAACTTCAACATCTTCCAGTTCTTCTTCAAGCTCTTCTTCAAGTTCTTCTTCATCTTCATCTTCTTCTTCTGGTTCTTATGTGACCCCTGAGCCAGGGTGCACCATTGCTAAATGTTATTTTGCAGAAAGACCTGTGTTAACTGCTATCCCTTATAGTCAGGCATGCCAGCCCCATTTAAGATGCTCTGATTCACCATATACACAATATTACTGCTGTCCTGCTATAAGCAGTTCTTCTTCCAGCTCATCAGGTTCCTCATCAAGCAGCTCATCATCAAGTTCATCTTCTTCAAGCTCATCTTCTGGTTCAGCTCCATCACTAGATGCTTGTAAACAAAATGATAATCTTTTTAATACAGAAGAGGGGGGCTGTAAACAATTAAGGACAAATCTTGTCTGGAGCAATTCACTAAACTATAACTATGATCTTGCAGGTGCTCGTGATTATTGCGATAACTTAGTTGAAGGTAATTACAGCGACTGGAGATTACCTGCAAAAAATGAACTTATAAATGTTTCTGGACCAAACAGAGCCACCTCACATTTTAATTTTGATACAAATGCTCTATTCCATTCATCATTTACTACAGTCAGTTTATATTACACAGTAAATCTTAGTACAGGTACAGAACAATCTAATTCTTCATTATATAATGCAAAAGTAGTTTGCATAAGAGGTTCTAATTTAATATCATCAGGTGGATTTGTTTGCAATAACACAAGTCAATCACCACAGATTGATAGTATTGAACCTACAAGTGGACCAATATCAGGTGGAACTACCGTAACTGTTAATGGTTGTAATCTTGCTAATGTAAATAAAGCTGCAATTGCAAGTTATGAAACATCTACAATTACCGAGAAAGCAGATAACTATTTAAAATTTGTAACACCACCTGCGAGTAATCCTATAGCAGGATATGTAATTTTAAGCACTCCTTTATTTGTAAGCGATTTACTGGCTCCTACTGCTATTTTTACATATACAAATGTTTCAAGCAGCAGCTCATCTAGTTCTTCTTCAGGAGGCACCTGCACTGATTCTGATGGTGGAAGAGAACCCTATATAAAAGGAACATTGGTTAATAGTAACAATCAAACCATTCAAGACCAATGCATTAATAATGGAAGTTCTGTTAATTCATGTACAGGAGCAAATTGTGGAGTAAATGAATATTGGTGCCAAGGGAATAATCAAACTTCTCAAATTATCAGTTGTAATACTTGTATTGATGGCGTCTGCATTCAATCTTCTTCTTCGGGTTCTTCCTCAAGTTCTTCCTCAAGCTCATCAAGTAGTTCAAGCAGCTCTGGCTCAGCTTTACCGTCCGGTGCATGTCTTATAAACGATAATTCATTTGAAACTGTACAATCCAGCTGTAGAGAAAAGACTGGAGCATATTCAGGCTTAAAATGGAGCCCTGCTACAGCAACGCTGGCTAGTCCTACTTTCCAAATATTTAAAACCTGGAATGAAGCTTATACATACTGTGATTATTCATTAAAAATAGATGGAATTAGCTGGAGACTGCCTACAAAAGCAGAACTTGAAAATGTTTCTATTAACGGCGGCTCTACTCACCTTCAGACATCAGGTGCTATTCAATTCTGGAGCATAAATGAAGCTTCTGCAGAAAATGCATATTTTGGAATACTTACAAATGGTTCTATAATTAGTGAACCAAAATCAAATAGAAAAAATGTTTTCTGTGTAAGCTCCACTTCTACTTCAGGATTCCCGACGCCACCAGGAGCATGTAAATTAAATACTGGTTTATTTGAGACTAATCAATATGGCTGCAATCAGAAAGCTGGATTAAATGCAGGACTTACGTGGAGTAGAATTTCTTATCCTACTTTAAAAAACTGGAGCCAAGCTCCTTCATACTGCCAGGCATTAAGTCAAGGTGGGGCTACATGGAGACTACCGACTAAAGATGAATTAATAAATTTAACTGCATATAATTGTGCTCCAAATCATCTGCAGTTTTACGGAACAAACTGGGCATGGTCAGCCAATGAAGCATCAGCAGATAATGCCTATGTAGTAACTTTTGATCAAGGCAATGTTCTTTCCTATAGAAAAGATCAAACTATCCCTGTTATATGTGTGACCGGAACTGCAAATCCTACAAACATTCCAAGCTCTTTATTATCTTCTTGTTCAACTTCAGATACCACAGAACCTGACATTGTTCAGTCAGTAAATCCAGACAGAGGTAAAGCCGGAGATATTATAAACATAACTTTAAAATCTGGATATAACACAAGTGATATTACCAGTGTCCAGATAGGCAGTGTTATAAATACTACATTTACAAAACCAAATGCTTCTACATTAAATGTAACTCTTCCTACACAACCCTCATGTACCAATGGCTGCAGTAGTGTTTTAGTTCTTTATGGGAATAATAATAACCGTTATCCGTCCAGCAAAGGTATTTTATACACTTACGAAAATTCTTCAGGTGATCTGCCTCCGGAGATTGAAAGTGTTTCTCCTGATCACGGTTCACCTTCTGGCAACACACTGGTAACAATTACAGGAAAGAATTTAAAAAATGTTTTTGCTGTAAAATTCGGAAATTCACAAGGAGGCATAACCAGTACTTCAGATACATCACTTACAGTTCTTACTCCTAATTCAAGCGGGCTTGCAACAGTTAATGTAATTGCATTAAATCCATACTCAGGTCAGTCAGCTCAAAATAAATATTTTTATTATGACAATACTGTTGGTGCAGATATTGTAGACTACGTTAGCCCTACTTCAGGTTACGGCAAAGACTTAATCACTATAAATTTAAAATCTGGATATAGCGTAAATGATATTTCAAGCATTAAAGTAGGACCTAATTTTGCAAGCTCATTTACATTTGAAGGAACAAGCACAATAAAACTTTATCTTCCTGAATTATTACCATCCCCACAATATGGTGCCAGCACATCATTAGTAATTTACACAAAGGATAATGTCTCTCATAGCTATGTAAATGGAATAACCTATAAACC
>Ga0155197_103_pt4 | contig 15109 bp, 18 predicted proteins | sample RifCSPhighO2_02_FD_106165 | JGI IMG/M metagenome (GOLD analysis project Ga0155197, IMG submission 106165) | Candidatus Melainabacteria bacterium RIFCSPHIGHO2_02_FULL_34_12 | reverse complement strand
GATTATGTTTTGTAGAGTACCTGAGTAGTTACAATAATTGCTAAAATATTTAAGTATACTTTTTGAAACATAAAAACTATGGAGAGGTGGCTGAGTGGTCGAAAGCGGCTTCCTGCTAAGAAGTTGTAGGGCCAAAAGCTCTACCGCGGGTTCGAATCCCGCCCTCTCCGATTTGGGTATAATTAATGTATGAATGACAAAAAATTGCCAAAGTCTTTTGAACCACTATTTTGGTCGCAAGACTATGAAAAACTAGACTTGGATTTAGACAAGAAAACTATAATTATAAACACAATCAACTATGGAGATTTAGATGAGTGGAAGTGGGTAAAAACTTTTTATGGAGAAAAAATAATCAAAGATATTTTAATGAAATCACCTCATACTGAATTAAGAGATCATGTAAAACCACTAATACAAATATTTTTTTCTATTTCACAATTTAATCATGCACCAAGAGGCACTAACTAATACAGGTAAACTGCTTTTACCATATTTAAGTAAGATAAAGTCCTACTATCTGGCTGGTGGCACGGCTATAGCACTTCAGATAGGGCATAGGATATCTATTGATTTTGACTTTTTTGCAGATAAAAAAATACCATCAACTCTATATTCAGAAGTAAAAAAGATATTGCCAGAAAATATCACCATAAAACCATCTGTTAACAATTCTGACGAATTAACCCTTTTCGCAAGCAACACTAAAATCACCTTTCTTTATTATCCATTTCCATTAGTAAAACCTTTAATAGATTTAAGTGGATTTCAACTTGCATCAGTACAAGAATTAGGGGCCATTAAAGCTTATACAATTGGTAGAAGAGGTGAATATAAAGACTATATTGATCTGTATTATTTACTTTATGAAAGACATACTTCATTAGAAGAAATTATTGAACTATCAAAGAAGAAATATAAAAATGATTTTAGTGATCGTTTATTTTTAGAACAGTTGATTTATTTAGATGATATTAATTCTGCTGGTATTACTTTACTAAAGCAAGAGCATTTTACAAAAGAGCAGCTAAAGACTTTTTTCGAGAAACAAATAAAAAGCCTTAATTTATAGATCAGTAAAAATCGTGCACAATATTGTACAAGGTTTTGGGAGGTTGAGTAATTATGAAAGTCAAAATTACTATTATTCTTTTTTGCTTTCTAAGAAATCATTTCTTTAAATTGTTATTTATTTCTAACAAACTTTCAATAGATAAAACATTAAAGGAGCCGTCTGTATTAGTAATATACAACCCTTTTTGTGGTCCTCCATAATGAACAACTAGATTTTCCCCAGTGCGGGGGTTTTTATGTTTAGCTAGTGTTCCTGGTTTTAGTTTGAGTGATTTTTCAACATGTTTTATGTAATCTTCTTCAGACAACTTACTATTATCAACTGCTTGAAAATCTATTCGTAAGCCACCCAATACTTCATCTCTTTTTATATTCTTAATTTTTGCTACAACAAAACAATTGTTGTCCAGTAGTGCTGGATTATCATCTTTTTTCATAAGCCTTATAACAACATATTGGTCCTTACCAATGAACCCTTGTAATTGTTTCTCAATTTGAGGAATTGTAAGTGAAGTGACTTCTACTTCTGATGATTTATTTGTGGCCTTAATTGGAGGAATAGGAGTTGACATAAATTAGTTACCTCGCGGTTTATCCTAGCTGAGGAAATTATTCCCCCCCCCCGATTTTTAAACGTTTTTGTAGAAAAGTCCCTTTAAACCACTTAAACTTTATACTTCTCTGTAAAACAAAAGACCTAAGCCACCAATCCTAACCTTCTAACTTGCTTTTCCATTTCAATAACCTTGCTAAAATTGTTTCTGATGAAAGTTCGATAACTGTTCAGTGCTTCCCGATTTTCAGGATCTATAAAAAGTTATGAAAAAATTAATCACTCTAATTATTTTAATTTTAAGTATCTGGTTGATTTCTACTCAGGTAACATGGTCAAAACCACAAAAAATTCAGGTCACAAGTTCTTCTTTTGAAAATAAAGGTTTTATACCAGATACTTATGCCTGTGATGTTCTGGGAGAAAATAAATCTCCTCCGCTTGTTTTTAGTAATATTCCAGAGGGTACGAAAAGCCTAGCGTTAGTGCTTGATGATCAAGATGCTCCAGGGGGAATATTTAATCACTGGGTTATTTTGTATATTTCACCAGCTATAGATAATTTAGGTGAAGGCTTGCCACTTGATGATGGGGTAGTACAAGGTACTAATGGTACTAATCAAACTGGTTATTTTGGTCCATGTCCTCCGCCAAAAGAAACTCATCGTTATGTTTTTAAAGTTTTTGCTCTGGATAAAATTCTTGATCTTCCGATAATATCAACAAAAAAACAGCTATTTTCTGCTATGAAAAGTCATATTCTAGGTAAAGGGAAACTTGTAGGATTATATAAGAATAAAACCAATCTCTAGGACTTTATTTAACCAGTACCTAGTATAAACATATCTAGTATGGTTTATAATTTTAGCTCTGACTAAATACACGATATCCCTAGCTCAAGATCTATTAACAGGAGAAAAAATGAAAACAATTAATATTTTATGTTGTCTTTTGTCTATTTTTGTTTTTAGTACAAGCTTGGTTTTGGCTAAAGATAAAAAAGAAAAACCTGGACAAGCTAAATTAATTTTTAAAGCAAACAAATCCTCCCTCTGGTTTAAACATGGAGATGAAAATAACAGTAAAGAAGAAAAAAATGTTGTAGAAGTTTCATTGCCGGGAAAGGTATATGATGAGCCTAGACTCATAAATGACATAGCTGAAAACAAAATTGACAGAAGTACTCCTGAAGGATTGGTAGCCTCTTACTTTTCAGCAAGTGAAAAAGGTGATATTGAGTGGATAACTGAAAATTTCGTGAATGAAGAAAAAGAAAAAATAAAAAGTGTTTTTCAAGATAAAAGTACCTTGAAGAAAAGTCAGAAATCTGCAAAAAACATAAAAACCAAACATGTAACAGGTGAAGCAGAATATAAGGGTTATAAAATAGTGTTTGTTGAAGAGAATTTTGGAGATAAGAAAATAGTTGCTGAAGCTCTTGCATGTAAAAAAGAAGAAAATGAGTGGAAAATTACAAATGCACTTTCAAACGATAAAACATTTGATATAGTTTTTGCTGCTGTTTCATCCGGGGAAGTGGATTACGGTAAACGAAAAAATACTGATGAATCTATTAAAACAAAAATAAGACCGCCTGAAATAATAATTGAAAATTAATTTTTATCTTTTTTAAAACATTATGAAACGTACATTTACAGCTGGCGGAGTTGTATTAAATAAAGAACGAAAAGTACTGGTGGTCAGCCAGAATAGAAATTCATGGTCACTGCCTAAAGGACATATTGATGAAGGCGAAAATAAACTGCAAGCGGCAATAAGAGAAATTTACGAAGAATCCGGAATTAAAAATTTAAAACTTATAAAAGAATTGCCTTGCTATGACCGCTATCGTATAGGTTTAGATGGTACAGAGGATAAATCTGAACTTAAAACTATTTATATGTTTTTATTTGAAACCATAGAAGAAAAATTAAAACCAATTGATCCGACAAACCCAGAAGCCAGATGGGTAGAAAAAGATAAAGTTGCAGATTTACTTACTCATAAAAAAGATAAAGAGTTTTTTTTAAGTGTTTTAGGAGAGATATAATCTTGGCATATTAGGATTGTGGCAGAGATAAATTAGCAATCTCCAAATCCTCTTTAGATGCAACTGCAATAAATTTCATTGAACCGATGAGGCTTGAATCAAAGATACTTCCCATAGTGGCAGTACTTGGTTTTGGTTTTCCAAAAGAAGCTCTTGCAGATAAAAAGTCTCCACCTCTCATGGCAAGCATAGGTGAAGAAGATCTAAATGTACTATCTTGAACCACATCATTAACAATGTCAACATCAGCAACCTGTACAGTTCTATAAATATTTATTTCAAAGGCACCGTCTTGCCAATTCCCAGTATTAATACCGCTTAGTGAAGGTACATTTAAAAGTAATGGCTCCAAAACTTCATCTACTTTTGCTTCTTTATCAAGAGCTAATTTTTCTCGAGGAAGCAAGGTTGCTCTGTGGGAAATAAATCTTCCAAATGTACCAGGCGAAGGACTAAGCGGAAGCGGTTCATCACTTTTTAATTCATCTGGTGGTTTTATTGTTAGATATACTTCATTATATTTTGGTCCTTTTGTCTCTTTATCTTTTGATCTGCAAAGAGGTTCTTCATTATTTACTTTAATAGTTACAGCTATACGTTCTCTTTGCCAGCCAACAGCTTTTCGAGAAAAATCTAATCTTTTTTCAAAAGGTCTCCAGTCAGTTTGTACTGCACTTTGTGGCACTTCTATATAAAAACCACAGCGCATACCTGGCATTACTGCTACCCAATTATGGTCTTTCATTAAACTGGAAATGTCAGGTGCATTTCTTCTTCGTCTTCCAGATAGTCTTCTGCCTGTATCAAGCTCAGGGATACTATTGCTCCTTTTATAATTAAATGCAAGAGGTTCAAAATGATCAGAATATGTTATCGGTGACATCACTCCTGCATATCTAAGGAGTGGAACTATACCGCAGCTTGCTATGTTAGCAGCATGAATCCTAGTGCTGGAAGTAGTTGGTAAAGGACGATTTCTAAAAATACTGACTTTTACCTCTCCAAGCTCAGTATCTGAAACTAGAATGCCTCCATAATCAACTCTTACTTTTTGTTGGAATCCTGGAATTAAATCTTTAGTTCCTGAATGCTGTTTATCTACATTGTCTATTACCCAATTAAATATTGGTTTTTGTTTTGGATCTAATTCAACAAGAGCAGTTTGTGCAGTCCTTTGTGGCTGTGCTGCACTTCTTGTTACTAGGCTTAACCATGATATTGGAGGCATAATTATAATTAAAAATTATTTTTAAACATCAAATTTATTTAATCTTATTGTTTTAATCTTTAAAGATCAACGGAATGTCTTAAGTAAAAGTTAAATTTAAGATAAATTTTATCTAATATCTTAATTCTGTATTACTGAAGGCTCCTGCTTAGTCATACAGTGTATACCACCACCCTCCTGTATAAGCAGGGTACAGTCTAGACCTACTATTTTTCTTTTTGGAAATATTTTCTTAAATATTACCAGTGCTTCTTTGTCGGTGCTGCAGTTAAATACCGGAACAATGACTCCCTTATTCACAAAAATAAAATTTACATAAGAGTTAGGAAGTCTTTTATCTTTTAGATTCATTTTATCCGGCAATAGTATTTCAATAACTTCAAGCTTATATTTTTTCTTCGGATGTCTCCAGCTCTTTAAATATTTAATACTTTCATTCAGATGTTTGTGATTTTTGTCTTTTTTATCTTTTGTACTGCAGATTAATACTTTTCTGTTTCCGACAAATCTTGCCACATCATCTATATGTCCGTCTGTATGATCCCCTTCAAGACCACGTTTAAGCCAGATTATTTCTTCAATATTGAAAGCAGATTTTAAGATTGTTTCAATTTGATTTTTGTTTAATGTTGGATTTCTATTTTTATTTAAGAGATATTGTTCTGTAGTTAAAATAAGTCCGTCACCGGAAAACTCAAGCCCGCCGCCTTCCAGAATAATTGGGTAAGATTCTATTTCAATGCCGAGATATTTTGAAATTTCTTTTGGGACTTTATTATCCAGGTCCCACGGAGGGAATTTCCCTCCCCATGCATTAAATTCAAAATCTAACATGAATATGTCATTGCGAGGAGCGTTAGCGACGAAGCAATCCCGATCGGGATTGCTTCGCTCACTTCGTTCGCTCGCAATGACATTCATAAAAAACGGTCCATAATCACGTATCCAGACATCGTTGTTTGGAATTATGATTTTGTGTAATTTGTGTTTCTTTCGTAGAGGGGTTGCACGCAACGCCTCTATAGAGGACAATGTTTTTTCGTCAGGCAAAATCAATTTAACATCTTGAAAATCAAGAATAGTTAATATCAGCTTAATGTAGAATTCTCTTATTCTATTAATTTGTCCTTTTGCTGATTTTCCGTATTGCCGGTGTTCCCATTCTTTCTTATTATGGGGCCATGAAAGCCATGTAGCACGCTGTTTTTCCCATTCAGCAGGGTATCTTCGTTTTTGCATCAGCTATTATCCGAATATTTTAGAAGTGTTTCATAACTGTCAATTCTTCTGTCCCGTAAAAAAGGCCATGTTTGTCTGCATTCTTTTGTTTTATTAAAATCAATTTCTACTTCTGTAATTTTTTCTTCTGTTTTATCCTGATGAATTATTGCTCCGTATGGATTTGCTACAAATGAATGTCCCCAGAAATTTAAATGTCCTTCTTTTCCCACCCTATTTACTGCCATAACATAAATCCCATTTGCAATTGCATGTGAACGCATAATGGTGGTCCATGCTTCGACCTGTTCTTTGTTTAGGGCTTGTCGCGGCAAGTCCTTAGAAGGTTCATTATCATCCCATCCAATAGCAGTAGGATAAATTAAAATATCAGCCCCTTTAAGAGCTGTAATTCTAGCTGCTTCAGGAAACCATTGATCCCAGCAGATAAGAACTCCAAGCTTCCCGGCAGAAGTATCAGTCACAAGAAACCCTTTATCGCCAGGAGTAAAATAATATTTTTCATAAAATCCAGGATCATCAGGAATATGCATTTTTCTGTAATGCCCGACAATTTCACCGTTCTTTTCAATTATTAAGCAGCTGTTATGATATATGCCTTCTGCACGTTTTTCAAAGATTGGGAGAACAAGAACAATTTTTAATTCTTTTGCAAGTAACTGAAAATGTTTTACGGCATCTGAATCTATGCTGATGGCGGATTCAAAATTCTTTTTATCTTCAGTAATCGGGAAGTAATCCCAGAGAAATAATTCGGGTAAGACCACTAGTAGAGGCGAGGTTACCTCGCCTCTACGACAAACATCGCGGATCTTTTCTGTATAATATTTAAGATTTTTATTAAAATCGTTTTGTGATTTGCCTTGAATGTAAGATATTTTTGTTGTCATATAGACATAGTATAATAAAACCATGGCAGTGGAAATAAAAGGTGAATACGAAGGCGACTTAAGAGTAAAATCTGTACATGGTCCGTCAGGTTCAGTTCTTGAAACAGATGCACCGCTTGATAATCAAGGAAAAGGAGAAAAGTTCTCTCCTACAGATTTAGTAGTGACTTCATTGGCTTCTTGCATGATAACGATTATGGGAATTGTTGCAAGAAGAGATGGAATAAAACTTGAAGGTGTGACATTTCGGGCTGAAAAACATATGATTGAAAATCCCAGACGAATAGGAAAAATAATTCTTGAAATTAAAATGCCTGCTGGTCTATCAGATGATCAAAAGAAAAAACTTGAGAAATTTGCTCATACTTGCCCTGTTCATCAGTCGCTGCATCCGGATATAAAACAAGAAATAAAGTTTATTTACCCTTAGTGACTCAAAAAACCATACTTGTAGATGTTATTCCTCCTGATATTTCTAAGGAAGAAGGAATGCAGCGACTTGATGAGCTTGAAAGTCTCGTTAAAACATATGGAGGAATTGTAGTTGTAAAAGTCATCCAAAAAAAAGGGATACCGGACTATAGAACATATGTAGGTTCTGGGAAGATTCAGGAAGTGTTAACTGATAATAAAACACTGGATAAAAAAGGAAAAGCAAATCTTTTAATTATAAATAATCTACTTAAACCATCCCAGATTTTTAATCTAGGTGAAATATGCACAAAAGAAAATATTGAGGTCTGGGACAGAATTGATTTAATTTTAAAAATATTTGATAAGCATGCAAAGAGTGTAGAAGCAAAACTACAGATAGAGCTTGCTGCTATACGTCATATGGGTCCACGAATTTATGGTCTGGGACTTGAGCTAACCAGACAGGGCGGCGGTATCGGTACCAGAGGTATAGGTGAAACAAATATTCAGATAATGAAACGCCACTTAAAAAGAAGAGAAGTAAAAATAAGAGAAAAATTAAAACACTATGATCTGGTTCAGGCAAATCACAGAAAACAGAGAAGAAGCAAAGATTTAAAAACAGTTTCACTTGTAGGCTACACAAATGCTGGAAAAAGTACCCTTTTAAATGCACTTACAAAAAAAGGAGTTTATGTAGCAGATAAATTATTTGCAACGCTTGAAACTACGGTTGGGCAGCTTTATTTACCGCAAAGTGAGAAAATTACGCTTCTTTCGGACACCATTGGATTTATTCAGGACCTGCCTCCTGATTTAATAGATGCATTTAAATCTACACTAGGTGAAATCATTGATGCAGATTTATTGCTTCATGTAATTGATGTAAGCGATCCATTATTTGAGTCTAAAATCTTAGTAGTAGAAGATATACTTTCTGAACTTGAAATTTCTAACAAACCCAAAATCTATGTATTTAATAAAACAGATTTAGCAAAAAATATTAATAAAGAAGCAATCCTGGATCACTATAATTCATTTTTACCGGTATTTATATCAAGCCATACGAAAGAAGGATTACCAAATTTGGTTAATCAAATAGAGAAACACATAATGGCTGATGCGATAAATCAACTGATTTGATATCATCGTTTTTATGACAACACCGCAATTTAAATTAGAAAATTTTAAACCAGGGAAAGATTTTATCCAGTGGAATGAATCAATGTCACATAAGCAGGACATTGATCTTTATTATGAAGGTTCTCATCCCTTTATAAGGCATGTAGAAAAACAAAGACTGCACATTATTACAGATTTAATAAAAAATCACATGGTAAAAAACAATCTTACAAATCCCGTTATAGTGGAGGCAGGATGTGGTACTGGGCATGTTCTGGAAGAAATAGCCGACACCATTCATACAAAAAACCTGATTGGTATAGATCCGCTACAGTGGTGGCTGGATAAGGCAGAACTAAGACTTGGTAATCGGGCAAAATTAATAAAAGGTTTTGCTGAAGATATGCCGTTTGAAAATAAATCTGTGGATTTTGCTATTTGTACTGAAGTAATTGAACATGTCATAGATCCAAAAGTAGTGCTTAAAGAACTAAAACGAATTATTAAAGATGATGGACTTATAATAATTTCAATTCCAAATGAAAAATTAATTAATAAATTAAAAGATATTGCAGACTTTTTTAAATTATATAAAAAATTATTTTCAAATATACCTAAGAGAAATGATGATGAGTGGCACATTCATAGTTTTGATTTAGAATCATTTAAAGAATGTATACCTGAAAATGTTAAAGTTCATGCAGTTAAAAATTTACCCTACGTATTTTTACCATTAAGGTATGTGCTGACGATGTCATGAATACAAAACACACATCATGCCAGTGCTTCTATCGGTAAAATTCTGAACTGTAGATACCGGTGCAAATAACAAACTGAGCGGCATTAAATACCATGCCATTCCATTTTTTAATTTGACTTTTGTAAGTTTTTTATTTTGTAAAATGTTTTGAATTGAAATTGACCATTGACCAGGATCTGAAACAGGTTCAAAAGATACATCCTTAAATCCAAGATTAGTTGCAAGTTCTTTAATGTTTTGCCTGTTAAATATAAAAGTGTGTCTGGGGGCATGAAAGCCAGCCCAGTGTTTTTTGAATATTTTCAGTTCAAAAGCAGTGCTGTTCGGTGTAATTAAAATTATTTTTCCGTTTTCAGAAAGATGTTCTTTGCAGATTTTTAATACTTTCTTTGGATTTGAAAAATGCTCAATGACATTGTTCATTATTATTACATCAAAACTTTCATTAAACGGAAATCTTTCTTCTATATTTGAGGTAGCAACTTTAATTCTTTTTTTAAGTAAAACCTCACTGTTCTCATCAGTAAAATCAGTCCCATAAAGATTTTTATATCCTTTTTTCTGAATAGTACTTAGTAATTGACCGTTTCCATAGCCTATTTCAAGGATTTTTGAGTTCTTTTCTAAATGCTTTGAGATTTTTGAAGCCAACATTAAAAATTGAATATCTTTTAAAAAAGAAAATATACTTTTTCCTTCGGGTAAAAAATTTCTGTATTCAGATGGATAAAACGATGAAAGTATCTTTGTGTCTGGAACAGGATTTTGAAAAATTAAATTACAATTTTTACACTTAAAATAATTTACTGGTTTATAGGTTTCATATTCCAGGTCACTAATGTTTTCAAACATTAATTCTGAATCATTTGAATTGCATGCTATGCAGGGCATTACTTATCGTTATATCCGACTTCAATACTTTCTTTAAACAGCCGTTCAATGCCGTCTTTAGTGTTTATGGTGGAGTAACTTTTAATCGGCGGTTTAAATTCATATTTTTTAACTTCCATTTTTTCTGGCTTTGAATTTTTTTTGTTTATGTAATCTATTCCATTAAAGTCTTTAAACCCTAATTTATGAACCTTCCATCTTCTAAGCCTCATAGGCTCGTCTTCTACCCAGGTAGCATGAAACCAACGCTGAAAGAGCTTTTGAAAAATTGGCTCAAGGATTTTAAAAAATGGATGCGTGTTTATTTTATAAATAACTTTTATAAGAGATTTGTCATTTGGAAGATCCTTAAAATGAACTTCCATTTCAAGTAAAAATCCAACTGAATCTTTATGAAAAGTTTTCATTACATTGTTTTCCATAAACTGCAGTGCAACTCCAGAACAGTTAAAAGGTAAAATAGGCATCTTCATTTTTCTGTAAACCAATGCCCAGTCGTCCCGTTCAGCCAGAACCCGTGCACTGTTATAGTACTTATAATGTGTCCCTACCAGGTGTTCATGATCGTAATAATTCCACATCACGACTTCTTTGGGGCAGTCCATTTCTCTTTCGCATTGAAGTGTAAGGGTGACATTTTTCATAATTAATTAACCTAATAAATTTATATAAATTTTTCCATCAATTATCTTGAGATCATACTGTCTTAATGGCAAACTAGGATGAGTAATGCATGAACCGTCTTTGCAGGAAAATTGCCAGTTATGCCAAAGGCAGGTAAAAACACCGTTTTTTGCTTTATGAAATCCTACTGGTCCTCCAAAATGCCGGCAGACATTGCTTATTGCTTTAATTTCACCTTCATATTCATAGAGCAAAATATCATGGTCTTTTATCCATTTGGTTAACTGTCCCTTTTTTTTAAGTTCATCTACGGTGGCAAGAAATTCCCAGGTAATATCTCTTTCTTCCTTATCTTTTTTAATTATTTTTTCTGTGGCTTCTATATTCATACTTTTTAAATTATACATAAGTGTTTGGTTGCAATTATCATTCTTAGGACGGTCTTTACCTATCTATTTTTATTTTTTTATTTAATTTAGAACAATATATTCGTAAAATAGTCTTAATAATCCCGTTTAAATTAAATAAATAGGATTAGGTTTTGGGAATATGTTTATTACAGATTCTGGAAGTAGTAATAAAATCTAAGTTAAAGGAAAAAATATGCAAACACGAAAACTAATTATCATCAGCATTATTGCAATAGTGGTTTTAAATCTTTTTAACCAACAACTAAAGAAAAATTTTACAAGCTCAGTTCTTGAAGCCATTAAACAAAATCCTGAAGCAATTAAAACTGCACTGGGCGGTGCAGTAGCACCAGCTCCCGAAGCAAAGCCAGACGAAGAAGAACAATTTAAAAAACAGCTTGCTGACAAGGCAAATGTAGATATAGGAAGCACTCCTGTTTTAGGTAAATCTGATGCACAAATAATGATAGTGGTCTTCAGTGATTTTCAGTGCCCATTTTCAAAACGTGGTACTGAGACGATTCATGCGCTTATTGCAAAATATGGCGATAAAGTAAACTTTGTCTATAAAAATCTTCCTTTATCTTTCCACCCTGAAGCTACACCTGCAGCTAAGGCAGCACTTGCAGCCGGAAAGCAAGGCAAGTTTTATGAATACCATGACAAACTTTATGAAAATCAAGGATCGCTTGGAGAAGATTTATATGTTCAAACAGCAAAAGATCTTGGCTTGAACTTACAGAAATTTAATGCAGACAGAAACAGTAAAGAAATAGAAGAACAAATAACTAAAGATACTGCTCAGGCAAACTCACTTGGCTTTAACGGGACACCAGGATTTACTTTAAATGGAGTAAAGATCCTAGGTGCATATCCTATTGAACATTTTGAGAAAGTAATTACAGCGTTGGGGTTAGGTTAGGCTGATAGAATCCCTTGAAATAAATTAACTGTTCTTCTTAATCCCTGAACACATTCTGAATATACAGGCATTAATTCCACTTCAAAGGAATAATCAAGCTCCTCTCTGTTATATACAGTCTTCATATTTCTGTGGTCATCCGTATAGTCTGTATTTAATATTCTATCCTTTATATTAAATAATCTAAAGAAATAAGTAGCAAAGAAATATGCGCCCGGGAATCTAGATTTAATTTTAAGTTTATTTGAATTATCAATTGATTCTGGATTAATAGCCTCTTGTATTTTATATTCAACCATTTTTCTTATATCAGATTTTTCCTGTTCAGATAAAATATGATAGTTTCTTCTGGCATCGTTTTTAGCAAAATTAATGCAATAATCGCTTATTTCACTTGCAAGTGTATGATCTATGTGCTTAGCCTTCTTAGCTTCTTTTAGGTTATCTTTATATTCTTCGCATGCCTGTGCAAAGCTTTCTTTTGCGGCTACTTGTTCAAATGTTAGATGGCTGTGCTGGTGTTCTGCAGTATAGTAATTTTCTACAAGCAAATCAACACATTTTCTAGACCAGTCTGAGAAGAAATTTACAAGCCATGAATTGCCAATCGTATTTTTCATGAAGTTATTCATTTCTTCTTCTGTTGACTTATGTCCGGAAATTTTATCTGCAATATATTTTTTCCCAAAATATGCTGCTTGCATTGCACTTTGAGGGAGTCTTGCAAACAGTACATATGATCCTGTAAACACTATGGTAAGAGCTTTTCCAATTCTTCCTATGTTTCTGTCTAAAAATGCAGTGACTCCACCTCTTGCTTGAGCTTCAGCACTGGTGTAAGGTTCATCCAGAAGAGGGGTGAATAATGCAAACATTGAAAGAGGACTTAAAGTATGAAATAAGATTTCTGCCTTATGTCTCAATGATTTTACAAATGTCTTTTCATCTGCATTTTCAGTGTTTACAAGCGGATCAAAATATGAAGCAGCCGCTTTAATTTGTCCATTTACAAATTCAGGGAGAACAGGCTCCAGATGTTTAGCCTCATCCATGACTCTTACTGCAGAATCAATACCTTTAATAAAGTATTCAGGTATTCCTACAAATAAACTAACAAGCCTGCTTATGCCCAAGAGTGGTCTTTGAAAAAATTCTTTCGGAGAAAATTGACCGGTAATTAATGCCAGAGAATCTGCTGCTTGTCTAAGTCCCTGCATGGTTGGATTTGCAATACTGCCAAGAGTTGCAAGTCTTTTTGCACTGTTATATATTCTGTTAAAGCCTTCTCTTCTAGCCTCAAATAATTTTAGTTCATCTTCATTTTTGGCATTATGTAAATTATGATTTTCTTTTTCTCTTAGTACCCATGCAAGAAGTGCCTGAAAATTACCGAATCCCCAAGATAATCCTGTAAATAATAAATTTGGTATATTTGCATAAGTTGCTGCTTTATGAAAAATTGATTTACCAAACTTTTCAGGATTTAAAAAAGGTTCAAAAATAAAAGGTGTAAAACCTAAGCTGCAACATCTGTAAAACAATTCACGGACCTTGTCAAAAATTTTGCCGTTTCCATTTCCATTTGCTTTTTCAATTAGTAATCCATGATTTTTAAATTCGTTTATTATAAGTGCAAAGGGTCCTGAAAGAGTTGCAACTGAACCAAAAATATCTCCAAGGAATCTTAGTGCCATTGCTGGAACTTTTGATCCAAAATTAGCAATGAACGGAAGAAGACCAATACCACCTACAAGAGCGCTGCCCCATGCATATTTTAAAAATGTCTTTTTTTCTTGCCTGAAAATTGCATCTGCATCATCACTATAATCATCACCAGATCCTCCTGCTCCGGAAGCAGCACTAGTGCTATAGTCATCATCACTAGATTCTCCCTGGCCGGAAGCGGCACTGCTTGCAGTGGTTCTTGGTTGATGTGTGGCGCTAGTAACTTGAGGTATCATTAAGTTGACTTTTCTTATCGGATATATACCAATTATGCAGATATAGTAGTAGTAATTTCAAGGGTTGTCTAGTATATAAACCTAGATATCCGAGTCTTTTAGTCAACCTTAATACTGTCTTAATGATTTATCTTTTCTTCTTTTCAAGTTTTCTTAGCTCTTGATAAAGTTTTCTTTCTTCTTCGCTTATTACGGTGGGTATGTTTATCTTTACTTTTACGAAGTGATCTCCGCGAAGTCCTTTTTTAGGAATTGGAAATCCTTTACTTCTTAACCTTAGAATTTTTCCGTTCTGTGTACCTGGAGGAATTACCATTTTTACCGGTCCATCAAGTGTTGGCACTTCAACATCAGTACCTAAAACAGTGTCACTTGGTGAAATTGAAATTTCAGAAGTAATATTGTCCCCATCCCCGTCAACTTTAAAAAATGGATGAGGTTTTAGTTTTACTACTAAATATAAATCTCCTGTAGGACCTCCATTTTTTCCGGGAAGACCCTCTCCAGCCATTCTTATTTTTGAATTTTCTCTGACGCCGGGAGGGATTTTTACTTCAAGTCTTTTTGACGTTTGACCTGGAATGCTTATGTCGATTTTTCGTATAGTGCCTTTATAAGCTTCTTCAATTGAAAGCTCGAGGCTTAACGACTTATCCTCACCTCTTTTTTTTGTCTGAGCTCTGGTGTAAGTCTGTGTAAATGGTTCTCCAAAAGGAGTTGATCGTCCTTTAAATGCTTCTCCAAATAACATTTCAAAGAAATCACTAAAGTGAGTTTCTTGTGCTTGCCGCCCCCCTTTTGTAAAATCAAAACCAAAATCAAATCCTGGCGGCGGAGTAAAATCACTTCCAGGACGAAAACTATTTCCCAGCGTGTTATATCTTCTACGTTTATCCGTGTCACCTAATACTTCATATGCCTCGTTTATTTCTTTAAATTTTTCCTCGGCAGCTTTGTTGTTTTTATTTGCA
>Ga0155197_107_pt3 | contig 15262 bp, 5 predicted proteins | sample RifCSPhighO2_02_FD_106165 | JGI IMG/M metagenome (GOLD analysis project Ga0155197, IMG submission 106165) | Candidatus Melainabacteria bacterium RIFCSPHIGHO2_02_FULL_34_12 | reverse complement strand
CCTTGATTTCCGCAGCCGCCTTGATTTCCGCCGCCGCCTTGATTTCCGCCGCCGCCTTGATTTCCGCCGCCGCCTTGATTTCCGCCGCCGCTACCACCTTGATTAACAGATCCTCCTCCATTATCAAAGCCATCTCCTCCAGATAAATCAAAGCCTCCTTCATCATTTCCAAAATTATTACCAGCATTACCGCCTAATCCAAATGCTCCAAGAGCATTACCTCCAAAACCTCCACCAAATGCAGCAGAACCACCACCGTTAAATTCAGTTCCTCCCGGTTTTTTGCCTGTACGTCCACTGGTTCCGCCGGTTCCTCCACCTGCAACTACCTGGGCTTTTAATATTTTATCTTTGTTGTAAATTCTTTTTGCAATTAATGGCAGAGTTAATTTTATTGTTGCTTCAATAGTCCATTGATTCAGGTTGCTTCTTATTGGTAAAAATATTCTTTCATTAGGATTAGATTCTGTAAATGTAATTCCTGATCTTACTGGGGGAAGTTCCTTTGTTGATGTAATATATGAATTAGTTCCGCCTATAGTGCAATTTAAACGACCTATAGTATCTGTAGGATTACTTCCCTCAGTATAACCTTTTCCTTCATCAGCAACATAGGCACTAAATTGTTCACCAACAAAGAGGCGATCTTTATTTCCAAAATTGATTTTTATACCTGGTGGTAAATAATCTGTAATAGTAGATGATTTGATTGGTTTTGCTTGTTGTGTGCTGCTTGAGCCGGAAGAAGAAACTTGCTTAGTAGATCCTCCAGTAAAACGTTTTTGTTCAAGACTAAATAAATTAGATATTTCTGCACTGTCATTTAATGAGGCTTTGTATAGTTTTAAATACACAATTCTGCCCCTAAAAAATTCTGTTTTGCTTGAGCTTGACCCAATTGCACTTTCAGCAAGGCTTTCACTTACATAGTTAATTTTGCCTGACCATTCTTCTGCACCATTAACATATAATTTTACTGAATTGTTTTCTTTTTTAGCAAGAACGATGTGATACCATTTAGTCGGCTCGACTTTTATTTTTGTATCCTGATCCTGAACAAAAATATTGTCTGAGGAGCCAATTGAAAGTTTAATGTCTTTTCCTCTTGAAAAGATAGTGGTTTTCCCTGAGTTATTAGTAATAGGACTTATTAATGTTTCAATGGTATAAGCATTAGTTTCTAAAATTGATGAAGTTGTATCACTTGGTATGCTTACATAATCATTTAAGCCGTCAAACAAAAGTGCAAATATTCTGCCATCTCCAGTCCAGTTGCTGTTTGTATTAAAGTCAAAATTATTTAATGTAGCGTAGTCAATGCCAGCTAAATTTGCCCATGCAGTAATTTTATTTAATGCAGCATTTGCAGCTGTGTTACCCTTATCGACATTTGCTCCATCTACATATAGAATTAATCTATTTTCAGCCGAGAGCTTTAAGTCAGGACAGCATGCATTACAATCTTGCATTTTACATTCTGTAGTGCATGCACTGCATTTTATACAGTCTGATTTATCTGAATACTTATCAATGCAGGTTTTACATGGATTTTGTTCTCCAGCTACTTGTGCTTTGTTATTATCTATTTCTCTGAAATAAAAAGAAGGACCACCGGTAGGAGAAGACGGAGCACCAAATGTTGAAGGATCACTGGCAGGAAAAGACGGAGCACCAAATGTTGACGGACCACCGGCAGGAAAAGACGGAGCACCAAATGTTGATGGACCACTGGCAGGATAAGATGGAGCGCTGTTTTCGCACATACAAGTCGTGGTATTGCAACTTGTGCACATGCCTGTATCATAACCATCGCATTCTTCTTGTCCGTTTGTTGTACCATCTCCACAATAAGCAGATGAATTAGATGGCAGTGGTGCTGGTTGATTTGATGAAGTGCCCATACCAAAACCAGCTGAGGGTACTGATGGAACTCCACCAAATGGAATGGATGGTCCTCCTCCGCCAGCGGGTTGTGATGAGCCTCCGCCGTCAGTGGGTGATGATGTATTTGAATTTTCATTTCCATAGTAATCACTATTGCTGGTTGGGAATTTACATTGAGCCTGAGTTTCTGTATTGGACATTGAAGAGCTGCCACCGGTAGTTGAAGTTGAAGTACCTGCCATTGTATTATTTTCTGCAGGAGCAGAATCTTCTGTTGAAGATGAATCTGAAGAACCGGATGAAGTGCTGGAAGAAGCAGAATCTTCTGTTGAAGATGAATCTGCAGAACCGGATGAAGTGCTGGAAGAAGCAGGAGTTGAAGATGGATTACTGCTAGGTGTAGGGGTTACTGTACCTGATGTAGTTGAGCTTGTAGTAGTGGAAGAAGTAGTTCCAGATGTAGTTGAGCTTGTTGTAGTTGAGCTTGTAGAAGTTGGTGGCATACATATGCATGTGCTTGTACATCCAAAAGCACATGTACTGTCCGTTCCGTCACACTCGTCAGCTCCATTCTTTACTCCGTCTCCACAGCTTGGTGAGGGGGCAGGAGTAGGAGTAGGAGTACTGCATGTAGTGCAATCTATGGAACAGGTATTAGGAGAAGAACACATGTCAGTGCTGTCACATATCTCAGCTCCATTTGTTATGCCGTCTCCGCAGCTTGGTGTTGGGGTAGGAGTAGGAGTAGGAGTACTGCATGTAGTGCAATCTATGGAACAGGTATCAGGCGAACTACACATGTCAGTGCCGTCACATATCTCAGCTCCATTTGTTATGCCGTCTCCACAGCTTGGTGTTGGGGTAGGAGTAGCCTGGACTAAGACTATGTTTTCTTTAAGTAAATGACTTGTTTCATTTGCACTATTTGTGAAGTAACCTCCATCAATATAAATGTTTTCTTGACTTTTAGTTTTTGATGTTAAGTTGGCAGTTAATATATTTTTATTTATTTTTCCTGAAAACAAATCAATAGGAATACCATCCAGATAAATCAGATTTGGATTATTACCTGATGAATTAAATACGGTAGGTTCTATATAATTCTTAAATCGGGTAACTATTTTATTTCTGTTAATTTTTGGGGTATCAAAAGAGATATTTGCTTTTTTCAAAGTAATTATAAATCCTTTTAATTGGGAATAACCGCCTTTATTATCTGCTGCATAAACTTTAATGGTGTATTTTGCTAAATCAATGTTACCTTCATTGTTAATTGTAAAAGAAAGATTTCCAGTAAACTTCCCTGTGGACATATCAAATTTTAATCCGCTTGGTACACAGGTTGTGTAGTAAGTGATTGGGTCGTTATCTGCATCCATGGCTTGTAATGAAATATCAATTGCTTGATTTCCTGTTACAGTGAGGCTTGGAATACTGTTTAAGATAGGTGCACTATTTTTGCCCTTGATTGTAATATTAAAAAATGCTGAATTTGAATCTGATTTTTTATCTGTGCAATAAGCTTGTACGATAAAATTATTTTCTGTCTTTTTGAAGTGTTCGGTAATATTTATAGGTGTGCCTGATAATTCACCAGTGTCCTTATTAAAGTTAATCCCGAAGTCTTTAGTGTCAGATCTTGGTAAACCATTGAATCTATATGTTAATTTGTCTCCATCTAAATCTGAACATGAAAGCTTTATACTGAAAGGAGTATTTTCATTTATTGTTTTATCTCCAGAATTATTAATTGTTGGCTGGTGATTTGTATCCTGAACTTTTATATTGAAAGTTCTGACTGGTGAATCGCCATTAAAATCGCCGTCACTTACATATACACTAATAGGAATAGAGACAAGAGGTTCTCTGTATTTTAAGTTAAAGTTTGTTGTTTTACCGCTGAAGTTACCTGTCTTATTATCAAAATTTATTCCTATAGATTGAAGGTTTTTAATAAGTTCATTGCTCTTTTGAGAATCATCATTAGTATCTCCTGCGGCATACTGAGAACGTATGGTAACGGATTTGTTTTTATTTTTAAGTTGTGGTTTGTTTTTTGAGTAGTAAGGACCTTTTAAAGGTTTAGTAATTTTGTTTAATCTTGCATAACCATTATATTCAAGCTCTTCTTCGCATGCACCGCCAATTCCGCTTGGAATATAATCAGAAATAAAATAATCAGCAGGATCATCTGGATTTATATTATATGCAGCACCTGCAGAATCAAATGCAGGATTTCCACTGTCTGTGTCAGTAACATATTCTTTTTCTTCATAGCTATATTGAAATGGACCTGGAATGTCATCATCTGCAAATGCTACAGTAGGAATATCAACACTTTTAAATATATAAACAAGAGGGTTACCATCAGAATCTACTCCTTGAGTTAGATTAAGTGAAAAACTTTTACCGTCATCAATATACTCATCAGGAACCAAACTTAAGGTAGGAGCTTTATTCTTATTTACGAAAGTCAGGTTAAATTTAACTTTTTCTGATTCGGCAGAACCACCGTTAGTAGTTACCCATGCAGTAATTTGGAACGTATTTACTGCCATTCCATAAGCTTTTGCAATTCGTTGAGGTGTGCCTGACACTATGCCTGTTTTATCGTTAATGGTAATTCCATAATCTCCACCACCACCTGGGACACCTGTAATTGACCAGGTCAGACTTCCTGCTTTAACAGAAGCTGGAATATTAAATGAGAATGCCTGTCCTTCAATTAAATTTTTATCACCAGGGTTAGTAATAGTAGGCGGTTCGCCTCCAGAACCTTCGGCTTCTCCAGGAGGATCTACAACGTTTATGGTAATTGTTTTAGGATCTGATTTTAATTTTTTGTTGTCAGTTGCAGTAAATGTAATAGAATATGTGCCTGCTTTTTCTGGCTTACCTGTTAAATTTCCTATTAAAGAAGAAGAATCAAAATTAAATGAAACCCAGCTTGGTCCACTGGCAGTAACATTTATGCCACCATTTGGTCCACTGGCTGTTACAGGAATTGAAATGGGTTGGTTTGTTGTATAAGAACTTGCAACTGAAATGTCTTTTATTTGCAGCTTATCTGTTCCTGATATGGATGCAGTAGTGGAACTTACCTGTGTTGTAGATTGTGAGCCAGTTGTTGTGTTTTGTGAAGATGAAGAACCTGATTTTGAGCTGCTGTAACAATCTGAAAAAGTATTTCCCCAATAAAATGCTTCTAAAGATATGTTTTGGAAGAAATTGCCTGATTTGTTTAATATATAACCGTAGATAAGGTTCTTAGTAGCTTCTCCAAATCTCCACCAGGCAAGCAGACTGGTTTGAGCAGAAGTTGGAACTGAGTTTAAATTTAATCCTTCTTCGATGACTTCTTCTTTAGATAGGGCTTTGTAATAAATCTTAAGTTGACTTATTGCAAAATCACCCAGATCATTTCCCCAGCTGCCATGTTTTCCTATCCAATAAGTTGATTTATCTGAATAATTGAAGGCTGCTGTTCCAAAGTCGCCTGTTTCCTTATAGTTATTTACCCCTTCTAATTTTCCATCTACATAAACTCTGTATAATGACCCTGCTCTTTCACCTACTATGTGGTGATATTTACCATCAGCTATATTAATACTTCCTTTTGCTCCATAAGCAGCCTCAGGACCGTCATGAATAAATGCTGCATTTTGTCCTATGGTAAGTAATGTTGGCGAGTATTTTGAATCGTCACTTCTGTTAGTAAATATTACTATTGATGAACCTAAATCTGACGTTCCTTCAGAATTAATTTTCACATAAGCACTAACTGAAAAATCTGCAGTTCCAAAATTAAATGTGTTTAAAGTATCCGGGGCTTGAAGTGTAACTGGAGCTGTATTTGAGCTGGTGTTAGTGCCGCTTGTAGTTGAAGAAGTTGATGAGGTAGAAGAAGTAGAAGACGTGGAAGATGTGGAAGATGTGGAAGATGTGGAAGATGTGGAAGAAGTAGTGGAAGAAGGGCATGTGCAATTGCTTTGGCATTGACCCCCATTGGTACAAGTACCACCATCACATTCTTCACCGGATTCTTTTATTAAATTACCGCACTTGTTGCTGCTACCAAGAAGAGGAGCATCACTGTCTCCATAACCAACTATACACATGCAACCTCCACAATAGCTACCATCACTACAAGCACTGCCATCACATTCTTCTCCTGCATCTTTTTTTCCATTACCGCACACAGCAACCCCAGTATTTGCATTTGGATTTGGATTAAAAGATGCATATAAGCACATACAATTAATACAAAACCTAACATTGTCAAAACACATACCATTACCTTCACACTCTTCGCCGGCTTCTACTGAACTGTTTCCACATACACTGGAAGACTGTACAAACTGAACTAAAGATTTTTCAAATTTAGCTGACTTACTAAAGTAACCACCATCAATTATAAAATTGATATTATATTCTGGAATTCTAAATGGAGAATCTGAAGGCAGATTATAAGCTACTGGTGTACCTGAAGGTTCAGATGAGGGAGATTCTGATGGACAGGTGCAGTTCTTTTGACAGTTTCCGTAAGCACATGTGCTGTCAGAACCATCGCATTCTTCATTTTTTTCTTTCGTGTTGTTTCCGCAAACAGGTTCAGAAGTAGATGTGGGTGCAGCAGTAGGCGTGGGAGTAGCAGAAGATGGACCTACCTGAGTGTTGCTTGATGGTGCTGAACCTGACTGTCCGGATACAGGTGTAGGAGTTATTTTAGGAGCTGCAAGTACAGTATTCAGTGCTTCATTTGTAGTAAATTTCAACGTAATATAATTTCCTGATTTAGTATTTAATGGAATACCGCAATTAATATTGGTCGCACCTTGAGTTAAGCCAAGAATAGCTTTAATTTTTTCTTTGTCGGTGTATCTGAAAAGTTCTGAAAGGCTGTTATTAAATATTTCTTTGTTTGATAAAGTAATACTGTAAACTCTTATTGCAGCAATTTTTCCTTTGAATAAATTTACATTAGGATTTTCTCCGGCACCTATTGAAGCAGATTGTGAACGATTCAGTATATTTGATTTTTGACCGACCCAGACTAATTTACCGTTTAAATATAATTTAGCAATGTTATCTGGTCCTTTTAAAAATATAATGTGTTGCCATCTGTTTGGAGCAATTTTTATGTTTGTGTTTGTGAAGTCATTATTGAACGCAGCAAGTATTATATTGTTATTAGTGTCAATTAATATTTTTTGATCATTTCCTCGTGAGAATATTCCTACACTTTCAGTACGTACAGAATCCAGATTAAATATTGCTTCAATAGTATATGCATTGGTTTCCCTGATTTTGTCAAAAGCTGGAGCTGGTACTGATACGCTGCCCATTCCGTCAAATCTTAGAGCATAGGGACTAGTAATTGAGCCGTTTCCAGTCCATGAATCCTGGGCATTTATATTGCTTAGAGTTCCTTTGTATCCTGAGTCTGAAAGATCAACCCAGTCAGTTAAATTTTGGCTTGATGCTTCTTTTGCGTTTTTGTTTCCACCGTCAACATTGGTTGCATCAAAAACAAGCAAAAGATTGTTTCTTGTAATACCGGGTGATGAAAGACCATCGTTGCTTGTTGAAGAACCGGACATTGTTGCATCACTGTCAGAATCACCCTGAGCTTGTATTTCACTTGCAAGCTCAGAATCAAAAGATGAAACCGCAAGATATAAATCATTTGTCTTAGGATTTTGAAAGAATGTTGCACCAGCAATAAATCTTTGAGCTTGTCCTGAAGGTGAACTTAGTTGCGGAGCTTCTTTTTCAAGAGCGTTTAAATAAAAGTTTTTATAAGTTCTTATTGATGATTGAGTTCCTCCTGTAATTGCTGTTTCGTTTGGAACAGAAAACAATGTAAAGCCTTGAAATGTTCTGACAAAACTATTTAAATTATTCTCAGAATCATCCAGGAATGTGGGGATTGAGGCCAGTACATTATTTAAATAACTTTTTATTGCTTTTGACATAAGATTGTGACTGTAATATGCCACAGCGATATTTTCAGATGGATTACTTATGTTTGTTGCATTTGAAATTTGCAGTGAGTTGGTTTTGTATTTTATGTTAAAAGGAACATTAAATACTCCCTGAGTATTTAAACTTTGCTCATCTGTCATACCGTGTATGTTTTTAATGGTTATAGGACTTTGTCTTTGATCAGCAAAGAAATATGTAAGATTATCAGAATCAGCCTGCAATCCATCTGGTGCTGAATTTAAAACTATAAAAACATTGTCGGAATTTGGAAGTGAGCTGATAACTTTCGGATAAAAATTTTCTTGCATATATTCATAAGGGGTAAGATTGTCTTTATCCAAACCACCTGCTTTCAGGCTGTTAGTGCTTGATATTGAAGCAAGTTTTTTACCAAGTACTGCAATGGCTTTTCCATACGTACCTATTCCATCTCTGTCAATGTAGTCAAAAGTATCTTTAAAGAATCCAGTTTTTGTTTTATAAAGCGGATAATATAAATCTCCTGGATCTATTGGTTTTAGTTCAACATCTGAAACAAAATTAACACCTCTTGAACCTATGCTTATTCTTATATCATCAGCAGATTTTGTGCTTGTTGTGACATCTAAATCTGTAAATTTAAATCCTCTGTCAAATTGAGGTTGATTAAATTTAGTCGGATCTACAGGTATGTTTATTGAGATTGTAGGTGTTACAACTCCGCCAGCAACAGAAAGATTTTTAAAAGTTTTTTCTATGTCGCCTTGTTCATTATCTTTTTTGTTTTTTAATTTATCACTATCTATGTTTTGTGCGATATTGTCTTCGCATTTGTCAGAACTGTTTAAGCGTGAACATTTTTCTGTGTTGTTTGAAAGATACAATGAAGTAAGAATACCGTTTATATGAATGTTGTCTGGTCTTTCTGTATTTGTTTCAAGATATGGAAAAGAAACAAATAAGATTTTTGATTCTGAATCAACTGCTATGTCAGATATCGAAGTGGCAAACGGAAAATTATTTCCAATTGGTTTATACTTTACATCGTTTATAATTTTATCGATTCTGGGATTTGAAAGATTTACTACATAAGGAATATTTGCAGGTATGATTCCCAGTGCACTATCAGAGGCAAATTTAAAAATCCTGATAGTATTGCTATAAGTTTTATCGGCAATGAAAATATTGCCATTTGCTACTTCAATGGGTCCGCTTACCCCGTATGAATTCCCGCTGCAGTTTGGGCTGTCAAATACTGTAGAAATATCAGAAGTTTTTTCAAGCTGAATATTGTTATTGTTTAAGATTATTCTAAAAACTGCAAGTCTGGTGTCATAAAGATTCTCTTTATAACTAAATGCGCTGGGCGGCAATCCTGTCAGCGGATCAATCCAATTTCTACCCTCCTGAGTATATTTAGCATAATTTTCTTCATAGAATTTTTTTAAATCAACCCCGTTATTTACTATGTATGAAATAAAGAGATAATTATTTTCAATTTTATATCCGCCTACCTGTGTATTTTGTATACCCAGTAGTGAATCAAGATCTTTACCCCAGAAATCTAATCTAGAAATCACATTCAGGCTGCTGGTATTAGCTGCATTTTGATTTACAGCAAATAACGTTAAACCATATTCCTGAGGTAAGGTATTATTTTTTTGTAAAATCGTTAAAACATCTGTGTACTTATAAGTATCAGGCAGTGCATAGCCGGCAACAGCTAATGTTGTTCCGGTATTTGTAGTAATACTATTATCCACTTCAAAATGGTTAATGTTCTTTTTTGTAAAATCCCTGAGCTGTGTAACATTTTTAATTTGCAGTGGTGGTTTATTTTGTGATTTCCATGCACCTGTAAGATGACCATCTTCAACTCCAAGAAGCAGTTGTCCGTTAGGTGTGATATCTAAGCCATTCGAGAATCCGGTATAGTGGTTTGCAAATGTGTCTTTTGATCTTGAGAATGATCCTTGATTAGCTGAAATGTCAAAGCTGTATAGGTATGGCTTATTTTCATTTCCCCTTGGATCAGCTCCGACAGTGTAATATTCTTCTCCTGTAGGATTAAATTTGCTTTCCGGGAGAAAACCACCAAGTATAATTCCGTTATTAACTTTAATGCCATCAGATGCAATTCCAATTAAATTTTGTACAGAGGCTTTAGAGGTAGTTACATTAATAAATTTACCGTCACTGTTATAAGTTAGACCAAATGAGGTGGGATATCCAAGTAAGTTCCAGGCAAGCTTGTGATTTTGCAAACTATGATCGAGGGCAGAAAGTTTTGTCTGACTTCCGCTTAAAAGTGAAAGTGTAACTGAATTAAACGGATCATTGGTAATGGCTTTTGTCTGAGGAGATGCCATATAAAAATCCAGAATATCCAGATTTACTATATTACAATCAGAACCCTGAGAGTTTTCATTGTCTGAATCTTCGTTTTCTTGTTCTGATATTGGTTCGGTGTTTATTTCAGTAAGTTCGTGAGGTGGTGAATCAGCTTGAGCTTTTAGAGTTACAGGACTGGATTCTGGATTTACTGCTTCAAGAGCTTTATAAATACTGGAATAAGAGTTGTTATTTGCAAGCAAGGTGCCTGATAAAGTAAGTGCAGTCCCTTTTGGAAGATCTTTCTGATATTTATTTTCGTAAGCTTTTTCTATCAAATCAGATTTTATATTAATGTTGTTTTTGACTTTTTCCTGAAGAAATTTTTCGCTTGTTTCAATATTAATATCTTCTTTGTTTGAGTTTATTGTATTTGCCACCTCAAAAATCTCAGTATTAGATGGTATGTCCTCATCCAGTACGGATTTGTATGCATAAGCTATGTAAGAAAGATCTTTAAAATCTAATTTATTATTTTGAATAAAACTGTTTCTGGTATAAGAAAAAGCTGGCAGAAAAGAATTTGTTAAAAATGCCAAAGCTAGAATAAAAGCACTACATGATCTCCATGCTTTCCATATAAGCGTTTTTTGCTTTAGTTTTTTATTCATCAATAAGTCAAGCCCAATTGGCCGTATTTTACTTCTTGTTTGAAATAGATATTATCTCCTCAAACCAGAGAATAAAATGAAACCATCCTTTGGATGGCTTTCATTAGCTTTTTACCCTTATGGTTAACAATAATTTTAGGATATATAGACTGTTGAAAAAGTTATCCCTAATACATATCTTTAATAGTAGGCATGGTACCTATGGTTAGCCCTTTTAAGTGTTTTTAGATAAGATTATATAGAAAAATTACCTTTACAAAATGCAAAAAATACGTTTAAAATCTAAAAAAAAGAAAATTGTAATTGCCCATAGTCCTGATGCTGATGATGCTTTTATGTTTTATGCATTAGCTAATGGTGTTTTTAAAAATGATAATTTTGAAGTTAATCATGTTCTGAAAGATATTCAAACTTTAAATAAGGAGTCTGAATCACTGCTTTATGATGTGCAGGCAATATCTTTTTTTGCATATCCTGATGTAGTGGATAAGTATCAGTTATTGTCATGTGGAGGATCTGTTGGTTATGGTTACGGGCCTTTACTTGTCGGAAATGAAAAAGTAGAAAGAGACCTCTTAAGTAAACTTAAAGGTGCTACTATCGCTGTTCCTGGAGAAAAGACCACTGCTTATTTACTGCTCAAACTTTTAATAAAAGATTTTAAATCTGTAGTTCTTCCATTTGATCAGATTTTAGATGCAGTTTCTAAAGGAGAATATCCTTTTGGACTTATTATTCATGAAGGACAGCTTTCTTATTTAAAACACGGATTAAATAAAATTGTTGATTTAGGCCAGTGGTGGTTGGGGCTTACTAATTTACCTGTTCCGCTGGGTGGCAATGTAATTAAAAGGGCATATGCTGAATCAGATAAAAAAGATATTAATTTGCTCATTAAAAATAGTATTTTATATGCTCTTGAGAATAAAGAAAAAGTTGCACGAGCAGTTTCAGGATATGCCCGTGAAATTGAGCATGATGAAAATCTTATAAGTAAATTTGTAAGTATGTATGTAAATGATTTTACTGTTGATTATGGTATATCAGGCAAATTAGCAATTAAAAAACTTTACCAAATGGCTTATGAAAATGATTTAATTAAAAACATACCGGTGCTAGATTTTGTTGAATAAGAAAAACATTCATCAAATAAAACAATTATTTATTGAAGAATTTTCCTCGGTAAAACTAGCAATAACATTGTTTATCTTTCTTGCTATAACTACTTTAATCGGTACAATTCTTCCCGAAGAACCTATGGTAGGTTCTCTTGAGCTTATAAAAAGATATGGTCGGCAAAAATATTTAATCTTAAAAAGCCTAGGGCTTACAGATGTTTTTCATTCATGGTGGTATCTTGCGTTATTAACGACACTTGGAATTAATCTTATAGTTGCCAGCTTTAAGAGAGTATTTCCCAGAGCTTATATAGCCTTTCAATGGCCTATGGAACTTAGAGAAGAAAGCATTAAAAAACTTCCTATAAATTGTGAACTTGATTTAAATGATAAAAATAATTTAAATTTAAATAAGATTGAGTCAAGTCTAAGAAAAAAAAGATATAAAGCAAAAATAAACAATAAAAGCCTTATTGCTGTTAAAGGTGGCTGGCACAGGCTTGGTGCTTCTGTTACTCATGTGGGGATTTTAACTTTATTGATTGGATGTGCAGTATCAACGCTTACTGGTTTTAACGGTATGGCTCAGATATCTGAAAACGAGGGATTTTATCTGGCTGATCTTGGACAAAGCACTACTCAAATTAAATCTACTGAAGAGCGAAATTGGCTGGCACCCATAAGTAAAATGCCTATTTGGTTAGGGAAGATACCGCCATATCTTGTAAATGTAAATAAAACTTGGAGAGAAGACTATGAAACCGGACAACCTAAACAATGGTATACAGATCTATCAATCTTAGATCAAAATAAAAATGTTTTAGCCAGAAAAACTATACATGTAAATGATCCTCTTGAGTTTATGGGATTGGATATTTATCAAAGTAACTGGGGAAAATTTGCACAGATAAGTTTTAATTCAGAAAATGCTTCTGTTCCGGTAGAAACGTTTATGGGGGAAGAAGTTATATTTCTTCCTTTAAGTGATGATATAGGTATAAAACTAAAACTAGTTCAGACTCAGGATCAAAACACAAATCAAGGAGATGTATTGGAGCTTTACTCAATATTTAAAGATAGTCCGATTCAAAAATTCCTTGGTAAAGTAAATGTAAATCAAAAAACACAAATTGGTCCTATGAATATAGGTTATTTTGGTACAAATATACTTACTGGTCTTCAGTTTAAATCAAATCCAGGAGGTTTTTTAATTTATCCAGGCTTATTTTTTATAATTTGTGGTGTATTTATAGCTTTTGGTTCAAAAAAACAAATATGGGCTTCAATAAATGCAGAAAATAATAAAATAATTATTGGTGGCAATTCAGATCGTGCAAAAGGAAAGTTCTTTGAAGAATTTGAAAAATTAATTTCAGAGCTTATACAAAACAAATAAAATTATGGAAATAAAATGGAAATAAAAATAGCCCAGGAAGAAATTCTCTTTTTTAATATTTCAGGAATTGCTGTTTTTATATCATTTTGGCTGTATGCAGTTTCATGGATGAACTTAAAATTAAATATTTTAAAAAAAACAGGTTCTGCCTTTCTTTTTCTTTCACTTTTATCCCTAACAATTGCTCTTGTATTTAGAGGAATAGCGCTTAAGTTCTTTCCGCTTACAAATTTATATGAATCTCTGGTTATATTTGCCTGGGCAATAATTGCTGCTTATCTTTTTCTGGAATGGAAATTTAAGATTGATTATTTTGGATGGATGGTATCTGGTTTTCTGCTTATGGTTTTTTTGTATGCTACATGGTTGCCTGAGAGCCAAAAACAAATAGCTCCTCTTGTGCCGGCTTTACAGAGCTATTGGAGGGTAATTCATGTGCCACCTCTTTTAATGTCTTATGCTTTGTTTTTAATAGGAGCCTTTTCAGGTGCAGCATATTTAATAGAAACAAATTTTATTAGTAAATCTGGCGAAAAGAAAAAAAATATAACTAAAGAAATTAAAGAAGGCATAAAAATCAATTCTTATGTTACAGAAGTAAGTGAAAGAGCACATTTTTTTGATGAAACGACATATCGTTGTGTAACTTTTGGGTTTCCACTTTTAACTATAGGAATTATCAATGGTGCATTATGGGCAAATCATGCATGGGGAGCACTCTGGCAGTGGGATCCAAAAGAAACTATGGCACTTGTTACCTGGTTTATCTATGCTGCATATCTTCACTTCAGGTTAAACACACAAGTTTCAGGAAAAGTTCTGGCATCAATTGCACTGGTTGGAGTTGTTATGGTTTATCTAACCTACCTCGGTGTAAACCAATTCAACTTCGGTGGGTTGCACACTTATGGAAAGATCGAATGATTTTTTTAATGATATTCTTCTAATCCGACGAATTTTTTCAACACTGGAAACTGACATATTGTTTTTAACCCATGCCATCTAAGGTCCAGTAAGAAACGCGGATAAAAATTCAAGGCTTTATTTATTTTTTCTTTTGCTTTTTCTGGCTGGTTTGCAAGAAGATACCAATAGCAAAATCTTAAATTAGCAAGACCTAGAGATTTGTTTTTTATTTCTTCAGGAATTGCTTTTAACTTGAATGAATCATTTAAAAGCGCTAAGGTTACTTCCTCAATCTTCTCTGCTCCTGCAAGTTTTACTGATTGTTCAGGATGAATTCTGTATTTGGCTAATGGCTCAGGGATAAAATGAAACTTCCCAAGTAAAGAAAACCTAAGCCAGAATTCCCAGTCTTCATAAGGAATATATTGAGTTTGAAAACCTGCAGTTGTTTCAAATCCCTCTCTTCTTAAAAGTGGTGTAGCAGAAACAATAAAATTTCTTAATAGTAGTTTTTCAAATACATTTCCTGACTCACCTTTGATTTGTCTTTTGGCAGTTTTAATTTGTTCATCTTCAGCGTTTATTCTTTGTGATTGACCAAATACAAGCACCGTATCAGGACTTTCATCGAGTATTTCTACTTGTTTTTCAAGCTTATCTTCAAGCCAGAGATCATCTGAATCTAAAAATGCAATATATTTTCCTGTTGAATTTGCAACTCCGGTATTTCTTGAAAGTGCACGTTCTGAATTTTTTTGATGTATAACCTTAATTCTTGAATTATATTTTTTAAGCTTGTCTCTAGTATCATCTGTTGAGCCATCATCTACAACAACAACCTCAAGATCATCAAATGTTTGTCTTAAGACGCTATCAACTGTAGAAGATATATATCTTCCTCTGTTATAGGTAGGAATAATTACGCTGACTTTTGGCATTCTTTTACTCCTTAATTACTTCTTTTACTGCTTCTTTCATTGCATTTAATACTT
>Ga0155197_105_pt1 | contig 15311 bp, 9 predicted proteins | sample RifCSPhighO2_02_FD_106165 | JGI IMG/M metagenome (GOLD analysis project Ga0155197, IMG submission 106165) | Candidatus Melainabacteria bacterium RIFCSPHIGHO2_02_FULL_34_12 | reverse complement strand
CAGAAAAAGACAGGTTTCCGTTTGCATTTGAGATTAACTCTTCTTTTGTTTTTCCTTTTCCATCAACTGTAATTGAGAAACTTGTCATTCCTGAAATTTTTTCAGGATCAAGGAAAATAAATGAACCTAGACTTGAAAGTTCAAGGTCAGCTCCATTTGTAATGAGATTAATCTCACCGTTTGTAGGATTATATGATCCTACTGCATGAATATTTCCCGGGTTACTGTCCACATAAAACTCATTCAAATAAATAACTGGTTTTAAATATCTTCCTGCTAAGGATACGGATTTTGCATCTAATGAAGCATATTTTATATTTTTTACCTGAGCATTTAAAAATCCTTGTTCATTATCCAGATATATACTTACCGTGCTGTCCATTGCAGTAAGTTTTTTGCCCAGAACTTCAGGCATTCTGATATTTGTAATCATTGAATTACTTGAAATAGAATACATAGACGGCGTACCGCTCAGTGAACCGCTTAAATCAATCATTCCCCATAACTTAAGACCCATTAGTGGAATTATCGGCTCAATAATCATAAATGTGGCACTTGGCTCATCAGTATTAAAAAACAACATTATTTCAGGGTTTTCAGAAGAAATATTTTTAATGCTTCCATTTGTAGTGAGTGAAAGCTTTTCAGACTTTATATTAAATTGATTTATATAGAGATTTAAATCCTTAGTGTCAAAATCAATATTTCCTGAAATCAGGTATTCTTTGTCAGCAGGTTTTTTTATGTAAGGCAGAAATTCAAGATTTAGCATCTCATGCAGCGTTGAAGAAAATAAAACATTAACCTTTGGAAAGGTCACATCAAAATCAACAACAGTAGGTATGATTCCGTCTGCAGTAATTTTATTAGGAAAATTAGGATTTATAGCTTTAACAAATTCAGACGGAGCAAGATCCAGAGAAACCTTTCCCTGAATGTTAAAGGCAGGATTGAGATAATTATAAACAGTCAAGTCACAGTTAAAATTATTTTTTTCATTTATTGCACCCATAAGTCCGAATAAGCTTAGATTTTTTTCACCGATTACAAGTCTTCCGACTAAATGATCAAGACCAAAAGGAAGTGATTTATATTTTATTTTCCCGTCTGTAAAATAAATATTTCCAAGAATAGCATCCTTATGTAGGAATATATCTACAGATGCAAGTCCTTCAAGCTGCTCAAGTTCATTTGCCTGTGCATTCAGTGAAGAGGTTTTTAATTGTTCTTTTATATAATTCCAAAATCTACTTATTTCAATATTACCTGTAACAAGCCTTATTTTTGGCATTGGTCCTGTGAATATATTCTGAATGAAACCAGTAACTCCAAAATCAGTGTCTTGAACTTTTCCATTTAGTTCTTCAATTACTAAATCCGCCCCTTCAAATTTTAATGAACCGGCAATATTACTGATTTTTTCATCCAGATTCGGGAGACTGAATGAAACACCACTGATTAAAACTTTTCCGTCAAGAACCGGTTTTGAAAATGTACCGCCAATATTTAAACTTAAATCACTGAACTCGCCTGAAATAGTTTCTGCAATTGGTTTTAAAGGGGTTTGTTTTGAAATGAATGAAAGGAGATATCGGATAATTTTCAGGTGTGCAGCATAAACAGCAAGATTTATTCGTTCATCTTCTTTTAAAGAAACATCACCGTTAATATAAAAAGTTTCATTGTTAATAAGACCGTTGAGCTTAGTAAAAATCACTTTTCTTCCATCCAGCGTAAGGTTACCGAGAATTTTTTTAATTTCAAGAGGTTCTTCCTGGGTGAGTGAAATACCGGCATCGTGAAAATTTATTTTTCCTCTTATGTCCGGAGATTTTTTGCTCTCAGCATTGATGTCCAGATTTATATCAAGAAGACCTTCTGTTTTGGAATTTGTCAGAACAGGAGGGCTTAATCCTGCCTGGGTTATAAGAGCTTGGAGAGAAGTGACATCCAGGTTTTCGCCGCTTATGTTAAATATACTTTTATATTTTGCATTGTCTACTGTACCTTTAATTACAAGTAATGAGTTTTTTATAGGAATGTTCAGATTTTCAATTTTAAGAATCTCATTGTCCAATTTAAGTTTTCCGCTTAATCCGCGTATTGTATTTATAAAACCTGATTCTGTGGTTAGATTAAAATCACTAAGTAAAATAGTACCGAAATATTTTGGTGCAATAACAGGTCCACTCAGCCTTAAATCCAATTCTACAAAGCCATCATCATTTATCGGCTCTATTCTGTCTCTAGTATTAGCCGGTAGTAAGGAAAGGGGCAGATAAGGTTTTACAGATCTAAAATTAAATTTATTTGTTTTTAAGAGTATTTCTGCTTCAGGTAAACTCTTAGACCAGTTTGTAATGTATCCTCCTATCTTATAGCTAAGCTGATTAATATTTGATTTAAAGTTTTTTATGGTGATTTTCTTTTCGTCAATTAAGAGCTTTAAGAGAAGATCTGTTTTTGGAATATCTAAGATTTGGGTTGCATCTTTATTTTTAATTTCAACTATAAGATTATTTGTTTTGGATTTAGATCTAAGCTTTATAAGAGGTTCATTTTTCTTTTTTTCTATTTTTGCAAAACCTGTAAACTCACCCATTATTTTTTTAATTTCAGGTTCTTTTAATAAGTTTGCAAAAAAACCATGATAATTAGCCAGATTTATTTTTTTTGCATGAATAAATAAATCAAACTGACTTTTTTTCCAGTTAAAGTCTTTTCTTTCAGCGTATTTTCCCTTGACTCTCAGAAACGAAAGGCTACTTAATGATCCTACTCTTGTCGTGAGATCAATATTTCTTGTTTTTGAAAATAATTTTTTTAACCAAGTAATGTTTAAATCCTTATACAGAACTGTTTTTGAAGTAGGGTTTAATTCATCTACAAAATAAATAATACTGTTATTAAGCCTTAGGTTATCTACTTTTGGCGGAGGGCCAGGGGGAAAAATCGCCACAAGATTCCATATGCCGGTTTTATATCTTATTGCATTTAAATATAAATTAGTTGATTCAATGCTGTAAAAATGTGAATATGTTCCCTTTATTAAATCTTTTATATGCCAGACTGCTCTTGAAGGACCACCTTGTAAAACCAGGTTATTATCCCTGTCATACATTGTAATTTCAGATGTGCTGACACCGAGTTTAAGCCCGTCCCAGTCCCAGTTTAATTCTCCCAGTTTTACCGTACAGTCAAGCTGACTTTTTAAGTTTATTTCTACTGCATTTTTAAGTCTGTTTATATTACCAAAATAATAAAGAAAACCAGCAGTTATTATGCAAAATAAAAGGAATGAATAAACAAGTATTCTTACAAGTAATTTTTTTATGCTCATTTATATTCAGATTAATTTTAAAAGGATTTCATTATTTACAAATAATCCTTTCTCTGTGAGATGAATTTTGTCCCTTGAAAGTTCTAAAAATCCGGCATTTGATAGATCATTTAACATATTTTTTATTTCTACTTGACTTTTTGCTGAAATTTCCTGTATTAAATTCAAATCAAATCCCTTGGTTAGCCTGGAAGTTAACATTATTTTTTCAAATGCATGATTTATAGGGAAGTCTGTTATTTCTTCCCTGTATGGATGTAATATATATGTCTTAAGCTCCCTTATATTTGATGTTCTAAGTCCATTTATGAATCTGTGTGCACCTACCCCGAATGCAAAATATTCTTTTGCTGACCAGTAAGTAAGATTATGAAAACATTCAAATCCCGGCTTAGCAAAGTTACTTACCTCATAATGAATAAATCCTGCTTTTTTTAAAATATTACAAAGCTCAAAGTAATATTCATATGAAATATCATCACCCGGAAGTTTTTTGGGATCTTTGTAAATATTTTCAAAAGGTGTACCGCCTTCAATTATTAAAGAATATGCTGAAATATGTTTTGGATTAAATTCAAGAGCTCTGCAAATAGACTCGACCCAGATTTCTTTAGTCATGCCGGGAACTGAAAAAATAAAATCAAAATTAATATTTTCAAATCCTGCCCGCTTAGCCATATTAATTGCTTCTATAGTTTCATTTACTGAATGTTTTCTCCCAAGAGTTACTAATACATCATCATTGAAACTTTGAACACCAATACTTACTCGATTTATTCCAAGTTTTTTGTAGCCAGTTAAATAGTCATCTCTTGCAGTGCCAGGATTTAATTCAAGAGTTATTTCACAATCTTTATCAATCTTATAGAATCTATCCAATTCTTTAAATAATTTTTCGTAATATTCAGGTGCTATTAAAGATGGTGTACCCCCGCCAATGAAGATAGAACGTATCGGTGATGGGGCGATGGGGCGATAGGGCGATAGGGCGATTCGCCGGTTCGCCGGTCCGCCGGTTCGCTGATTCGCCTGTCCGCCGGTTCTGATTCGCCGGTCCGCCGGTTCGCCGATTCGCCGGCTCGCCGGTTCCGTAACTTAAATATGCCTCACATTTTGTTTTTATTTCACTCATTAAGGAATCAAAGTACTCATCAATTAAGTTTTCCTTACCTGCCCATGATGCAAAATCACAATATGGGCATTTCGATTTGCAAAACGGAATATGAATATAAATGCTCTCTGGATAACTACTTAGTATCATTTATTTTTTCCTTACTGAGGCTTTCTTTGCCCATTTGCCGATCTGCTTTATCTATTATAAGGGCTGCATGTGTACTAACTCCGACATCCAGTTTTATTGCTGGTTTCTTAAGATTTAAATCAATAATTGAAATAAAATTTGTAGTTTCACTTGTGACAATCAGCCATTTACTGTCATCGGTAATTTCTAGGTCTCCAGGGAATTGAGTCTCTACAGGCAGCTGAATAGTATCTGTAACTTCTCCTTTTGTAATATCAATTATGCTTATGTTGTTTGATTTACCGTTTCCAACATAGAGTAAATTATTTTTTTCATCAAGTGCAAATGAAACAGGAGTTTCTCCTACTTCAATAGTCTTATTGTTTTCTTTATTTTTTGGATCAAATACAGATATTTTATTTCCTGTTCTATTGGTAATATAAAGAACATTCCTTAAATTATCCGCTAGTAGGTTTTCTGGGCTGTCTTTAACCTCGATTCGATGTGCCGGAGAGAAGGTTTCAAGATTTAAAAATGCAATACTATTAATTGCCGGACAAGATATAGCAATTAATTTTTCTCCTTTTAGCACTGAAAAATTTGCAGGTCCAGGTGGTGTTTTAGTTTTTATGATGATTTTTTCTTCTTTAAGATTATAAACAACAAACTCATTTGCCAGACTTTCAAGTATATATGCCAGTGAACCATCATCTGAAAGTTCTATGTCTTTTGGACTTGACATAAGAGGGAGAGCAATGCTTTTTGTAATTAAATCATTTAGAGGGTTTAATAAATATATTTTATCTTTCGCAAAGTCTGTTACAAGTAAAATCATATTTGTTTTATCTGATGTAATTTCCCAGGGTGCGCCTGTGGTTTGTATATGATTAATCATTGATAAATCATTTAAATCAACGTAGATAATTTCTCCGGTATCAGGACTGGTAAGGTATAAAATACCGTCAGTATTCAAGCTTTTTATTTCCTTACAATAAGACGGCAAAACCCCGAATGTAAAAATTAAGTAAAATATAAAAAAGTATCTCATGTCCTTAAATTTCAATACCAAAAGTAAGAATCTCAAAAACTTTAATATTAAAGGATATTTTATTATTTTTAATATTTAAGTTTTCTGTTGTCTCTTCATTTAAATTTAAAAAAGAAACTTTCTTTGGAGAAAAAGAGAATTGTAATTCCTGATTTTTTAAAGCTTTATCTGAAGGATTAAACAATCTTAAAACAATCATGTTTTCACTGTTTTCTGCTCTTTTTAATGCACTAATCAAAAGTTCTTCTGAAACTTTTATGAAAGAAGAGTTTAATGATACAGATGATTGATTTTTAATTATTGGACTTTGATATTTTAATTGTTCTTGTTCGATTTTTTCACCGGATGAATGAGGAAATAAAGCATATGAAAACATGATTTCCCTGTTACATTGTGCATCAGGAGTCTGAATAAGTGAATGTGATTTTACGCTTGATAATTTATCAACCGCTCTAATCAGTGTTAATGCATACCCGTTTCCATCTTCATATAACTCATAATCTGCAAGCCCGTCCCCAAAAAATGCCAGACCGGCATTATCATTTTTATGATCTATCCAGTTATAAAGAGGTTGTGAATCTGCATAGTTACCCCAGCTTAATGGAGGCCGTGCACGACATATAATACCGAAAGGAGTATCTGCATAAATATAGTTTGTATTCAATGAAGTTGGAAAATGTAATCTAATCCTGCTATTTTTATGTTTATTGTTTATTTTGGTTTTGAAATCAATTCTTTGGGAGTTAAAGTAACATGATATTTTTAATTCAATTTCAGTACCATTATCACAAAGCGTTCGTAATAAAAATCTTTTTCTAAATATATTACTGTCAATTTGTTTTATATCCCACTTCATTTCTTTTGATGAAATTGTTTTTCTGTCTTTATCAGGCATAAAATGATACTCATCTCCATTGTCATTTTCAAATGTAAAGAAATGAACTTTTTCAAAACAATTTTCCCCGTCTTTATTTAAAGAAATATCTAAAGTCCCGTCAGAGTTTAATTTCATATGGTAAAAGTCATTTACGAATTCTAAATCATCTGTATTTTTTGTTTTCTGCACAGTTTTATTTAAATCTTTAATGTCTATTTCAAATGAAGTAATTGAAAAAGGCTTAAGTTTTGGATTAAATAAGAGTTTTATTACTTGTACAGCCTGAAGTAATGGGACCTCATCTTTTGAACGATACATTTTTAATTTGCTTGAGTCACTGATGATTACACAGTCAATATTCTTTCCATTTTGCTTTAAATTAAAATTCTTAATTTCTTTTTCTTTAATCTCAGGTTTTACTCCTGGATCACTGGCAGGTGGACCCAGTATAAATTCAATTTCAGCTTCAATCACATCCTCTCTCTGGTAATTTGTGAGATTTATTAATTGCAGATGTTGGTTGTGTGGAACGACATCTTTACTTTCGATAGGATCTAAGCTACACAAAAGATTTTCTCTTAATTTTTCTATGACCTGCTTAACTTTTAAATATCTTATTTCCATTTCTTTGTGAACTTCATCAATAGAACATCCACAAATTGAATCATGGGCGTGGTTTTGTATCAGTGTTTTCCATGCATATTTAATTTCTGAGTAAGGATATTCATTATTTTTAAATATTGTTAAGAGAGTTGCCAGAGGTTCAATTACTTTTTCAAGTTTTGACTGGCATTCATAATTTGCAAGCTTAAGATACATGCGGCTTGAGAGGGTTCCAGCAAGAATAAATCTATTTTTATCCTCGCGAAGTTCTCCAAAATATACAGGGGAATCAGACTCTTTCAAGTTTTCCAGGATATTACTTATGGCATCTGGCAGAGAATCTTGTTTTATTGACCATTTGCCATTTGTGTTTATAGTTTTTAAAACCTCATTTATATTCTCCTGTGGAAAAAGATGGTCACATCCGTTCATAAGTAAAATATGACCTGAACTTGAGGTTCCTGCTTGCTTTGCATATATTTTTTCAATGTATTCTATTAAGGTCTTTTTATCTTTTGAATCAGGAAACCTCTGAGCATTGTTATACCAATGTGTAAGTGAAATTGCTAATATACTCGCGCCATTTAGCGCATGCCATTTATGCTCTGCCAGATTATCCTGAATTCCTCTGCCTATTACTGCTGATTTAATATTAAAACCTTTCAATATTTGCGGCAGCTGGGCTATTTGTCCAAATTGATCGGGGCAATATCCAACCAGCATAACTTTTCCGTAAACTTTTGAATCTCTTATCCCATATAGTAAGTTTCTTATGGTTGCTTCTCCACTTGTAAGAAACTGATCTGAAAGTACATACCACGGACCGACCAGAAGATTCCCTGAACTTACATACTTCTTAATTTCTTCTTTTTTCTCTGGTTTTATTTCAAGATAATCCTGTAAAATTATTGATTGACCGTCCAGATGAAAAATATATCTTTTATCTTTTTTTAGTATGTCAAGAAGACTATCAATTAACTCAACAAGTTCAAGTCTGAATATTTCAAAAGGCAGATACCATTCTCTATCCCAGTGTGTATGAGAAATAATATGAAAATTAATTTTTTCTCCAGATTTAATACCCATGAATTTCGAGGTGTTGCAGTGCTTACCTTTATAGTTTACTTTATAACATCAATTTGTGGCTGGTTAAATTTCCTGATAGCACATTTAACTAGGGGAAACTACTTCCCGGTTAAAAATTATTTAACCGTTTTTAACAATAGCCATATTATAAATATAAATGAAATCACAAAAAGCATTTATAATTTTTCAGGCTATCTTGTAAAAATAAAAACTAATTTTCCTTATAAAATCATTGATGATGTATTTTTTACATTACTTTCAACTTTACTGGTGATTTTATTTTTAATTGGTTATAAGCTTGTAAAAACCCAGAAAATAAGCCAGACAGAAATAATCAAGTGGTCAGTTGTCCTTTCTTTTTTAATGACATTCGCTCTTCCATCTCATTCTTCTGATCTTTTTGGATACATTGCACGTGGTGCCCAGCAGACATTGTTTCATCAGAATCCTTATATTCATACCGTAAGTGAAGTAAAAAATTATTCATCCTACCCACTTTTTTTAAATTTTATGTGGCCTAATCAGCCAACTACATATGGTCCGGTTTTTATTTATATAACTAAAGCAATAGTATTTTTAAGTAATAACAATCTTTTTCTTTCCTTTATTAATTTCAAGCTTTTGAATTTAACAATCTTTTTTCTTTTAATTTTATTTCTGGTCAGAAGCAGTGATAACGAAGATCTTTATCTGATTGCCTGGAACCCGCTTATATTAATTCAGGGGTTATGGAACTGCCATAACGATCTTATTTCAGGTGTGTTGATTTGTGTTGGTTTTATTTTGTTAAGTAATAAAACTAAAATCAATAATAATATTTTTTGGAGTATTTTTTGTCTGACATTTGCATGTGGGATTAAATATATTTCCTTAATTGCACTGCCTTTTGTTTTAATTTATGTCTTTCATAAGGGATTTAGTCTAAGAAAGTCAGTGAATTTTATTTTAGGTTTTTGTGCAGGGAGTATACTAATTCTGATTTTTTCACTTGATTATTTAAACACAATAAATTGGTTATCAGAGCAGTGCCTTTGTAAGCTTGTTGGGAATGTAAATCTCGTCCATCAATCTTTAATTGAAACCATAGCCACACTGATCAAAGATTTATGCAAATTATTTGGAATAAAATACGATTTATTTATAATTTATCATTTATTAAAAAGTCTTATTTATTTAGTTTTTGGACTCTTTTATTTTTACATGCTTTTTTTTAGAAAAAAGTCTAATTTAATTTCTGTTATTGCTTGGATGCTTTTTATTTTTCTTGCATTTACCATTGCAAAGTTTCACTCCTGGTATTTATTAAATATAATATTTTTGATTCCACTGCTAAAAGATTCTCTTATAAAGAAGCTGCTTATAGCCGTCTCACTAAGCCATGTTTATGCAATTACGTTTGTAGATCAATCAAAGATTCTTAATTTTGTTTCGATGACGCTTTTACCATGCATTTATACTTTAGTTAAACAAAGAAAAATTAATCATTAAAAATTGGAAGTTGTAAATCATCGAAGGAATAAAACTTTTCAACTGTGCATTGATTTTTTCTTATATTTTCCAACCAATCTTTTATATAAAGTAATGCACGACAGTCGTCTTCGTTATATTGAATGCTCATATCCAGATATTTTCTGTCTTTTGTTTCTAAATAATTACTGTACCAGCACATAGACTGAGTAGCACTGGCTTCTTTATTTTTCCATCTGAACCCCAGAAACTTTGCGATGTTTTTAAGGGAATAGCCGGTAACAGGTATGATTACTGAGTCTTTGACCACCTTTTCCATATTCACGAGCTTTACTTTTGGCAATGATTCCCATTTGTTTTCAAAGATTGATTGTTCATAATGACCGTAGTGATAAAAAGTACAGTCCATGTGATCTCTTAAATACGCTGTAAAGTCATTTAGTAATTGTTCTTCATTTTCTTCCAGAAGAAGATCGGTGTAATTCCATTTATTTCCTTCTTTTTTTAAAAGTCCTATAAGATAATCAATGCGTCTTAGCTCAGTTCCTTTTTCGTCAAAAAACATGTCACTTTCAAAATCAATAAATACTTCACTATTGTGAGATGAAATGTTAGGCAGAGATTTTAAATATATGGTTTTTTCAGTAAGAGATTTAGCTTGTAAAATAATACCTTTCCCTTTTTCTCCTGCAAGCTCTTCTATAGAATTAAAATCTTCTTTTGTACAGTTTGCAAGATCAGCATAATTTTTAACTGATATTTTTTCAAGGCTTTCTTTTATTTTTCTGTTTACGCCCGGGACTAACGATAAGTGTCTTTTTTCATTTGCCTCAGGCAAACAAAAGTTATACCACTGGCACATTGGACAGTTTGAATCGATAAATAGGTCGGGCATTTGCTCCGGATTACTTAGAATAGCTTTAGTTTCACTTATTGCATCTATTACCTCTTTCATAAGGGCGTAAAAATATCTAATTTGCAAATTAACATCAAGAAGCAAAAGTCCTCCGTATAAGGGGGTAAACGCCTGTATTTCTCCAAGCAGATAAGAATATGCTGCCAACTGGAATAAATATCTTTCACGTGATGTGCTGGCACCTTTTATATCTACTGCATAATAGTAATAATCACCAAAAACAGAATTTCCTTTTGCTTTAATTAAAAAATCCGGAATACCGACCAGCTCGTCATTTTTAAGTACTCCCTGGTAAATGGTTTCAACACCTTCTTTCATGAGCTTCAGTGTAACTTCAAAGCCTTTTTCATAATCACCAATTTTATATTTTGGTTTTTCGTATTTAAAAAAATCAATTACATTTGATTCATAATTACGCCCAACTTTCCAGAGTCTTTTTAAAAAGTCACTTGGAGCAAGCTGAAGTGATTTGTCACCAAAATGGTTTAAATAAAGCAGCCTTTGACAACGGTAATAATTAAGTAAATCTGTTACGCTTAGCTGCAATCTTACTTCCCTAACCTACGGTGAAACGCATTGAATGATTTTGGAGCTCCGCCACTGAACTTATTAGGATTTGAAAATTGTTGAAAAGGTTTTGGATTATTTAACGGTGCTTTAAAAGTACCCTTTTTATTTTCTAAATTATTTTTATCTTTGGGATTATCTTTTTGTCTTTTTTGATCTTTGTTTGCTGACATGGTTTTTGTCCTCTTAATTATTTATTATACCCTTCTTCCCTGATTTTTATTAACCAGGCTTTTAAAGTGGTTTAGCTAAAGATTCATTTATTATGCATGGGATAGACAAAAAACTTTTTAATAATGACAGGTACCCCATATACTAGACAAGTAGTTTAAAGTAAATGCGGAGTGAGGTTAGATGCCAAAATGAGTAAATTATATAGAAAAACAATTTTTATATTTATAATTATACTTCTAATAATTATTCCTTTTTCTAAGGTTCATGTATTTAGTTCTTTTTCATCTTCATCAAAAGTTTTATATCTATCTACTTATCCTGAAGATGCAATTGAAAAAAAGTGCAAAAAATGCACTAAGGAACCCATAGATCTTGTTTTTTATTTTCATGGTGCGGGAGGCCGAGTAGATGATTTTGCAAAACCATATTCATTTGGAGGACTAAATTTAGAGAAAGAAAATAAATTTAGAGAAGATATTGTTTTTTTAAGTTTTTGTTATGACACCAATTTTCATTGGGCGTCTTCTGACATAGTAAAAGACAGCATTGCAGAGATTCATAGGACTGTTAATAAATTTAATGTAAGAAAAATAATTCTAATTGGGATTTCGTCTGGAGGCACACTAGCTTTGAATATTTTAAGTTTAGCTGATAAGAAACTGCAAGAAAAAATTACAAATGTTTTGGCAGTATTTCCAATTACTGATTACAAATATACTGAACAAAATAACAAAAGTGAATGGTTGCAAGAAGAATTAAAGAAACATTTTGCACAATATAAAAATCCTGAAATAGAGGAAAAAAACTCATCGCCTATAACTTGGGTTAGCAAGATTCCTTCTTCAGTAGAGATAGCTTTAGTAGAAGGAACAAATGATACTTTGGTCAATCCAGCCCAGATTGAAAAATATTACAATGAACTAAAGAAAACTAACAATAATAGTGTGTTAATCAAGCTGGAGACAAATCATTTAGTTTCTCCATATGAAAAGGATTTTAGTGAGATTCTTAATTTAATACTTAGGTGAGGTATGGAATACTTTAGGCTTAGATAAAAGTTAAAATCATTACCCAAGAATAACCTTCACCATATGAACTTTTTTATCATCAGTTAATGGAATACCATTTTCTATTGGAATTACAAGTTTGCCATCGAGTTCAATTTTTTTGACACCATTTGAAACTAAATTAGGATTTTCAACAAAAATTTCATATTGTGTTGTTCCGTGTTGATAGTTAACTGTAAAGTTTTCCCAGTAATTTGGGATAGTGGGATTAATATGCAGAACATCTCCCTCAACTTGCAGTCCTAAAATTAATTCTACTCCCGCATAGTACATCCACCCAGCTGATCCTGTATACCATGTCCACCCTCCCCTTCCCACATGAGGCGGTTCAGAATAAACATCTGCTGCTATAACATAAGGTTCAACTTTATATCTATGTACACCTGAACGTGTATTTGAATGGTTAATTGGATTTAGCATACTAAAAAGTTCATAAGCCTTGTTTCCATTTCCTAACATTGCAAAAGCAATTACATTCCAAATTGCAGCATGAACATATTGACTACCGTTTTCACGGATACCAGGTAAATAACCTTTTATGTAGCCAGGATCAAGAGGGGTTTTATCAAAAGGGGGAGTAAAAAGAAGAATGAGATTATCACCGGGTCTAATTAAATACTTTTCAACAGATTCCATAGCTTTAAAAGCTCGAACAGTATTAGCTGCTTTTGAAATGACACTCCAAGATTGAGCAATAGAATCAATTCTGCACTCAGCATTTGATGCAGAACCAAGCGGTGTCCCATCATCAAAATATGCCCGTCTGTACCAAGCACCATCCCAAGCTTCTTTTTCAAGAGCATTTTTTAAATCCTCTGTATGTTTAAGCCACCTCTTTACACAATCATCTTCATTTCGCTCTTTGGCTACAGAAGCAAACCGTGTCAGTGTTGCATGAAGAAACCATCCAAGCCAAACACTTTCACCTAAGCCACCATGCCCTACCCTATTCATTCCGTCATTCCAGTCCCCGCTGCCAATTAGTGGTAATCCATGCACGCCTACTTTAAGACTTCTATCTAATATTCTCTTACAATGTTCAAAAAGTGTGGCACTGTGCTCTGAATGAACAGGTTCATAATAAGCACTCTCTTCTTCAGGTAAAAGTACTCGGCCGTCTAAAAATGGAACATCCTCATCAAGTATTTTGTAGTCACCTGTAACCTTTAAATAACGGTAAACAACATAAGGAAGCCACAAACTATCATCTGAACATCTTGTACGTGCACCTTTACCCACAGGAGGGTGCCACCAGTGCTGAACATCACCTTCTAGAAACTGATGACTACTAGCATTTAAAATATGTGCTCTTGTAATAGAAGGTTGTGAAAGAACAAGAGCCATTACGTCTTGAAGTTGATCCCGGAAACCATATGCACCGCCAGCTTGATAAAAAGCTGTACGTGCCCAATAGCGACAAACCAGGGTTTGATATAAAAGCCATCTATTTAACATTAAATCACCTTTACGATCGGGGGTCTTGACCTGGATTTTACAAAGAATGTTTTCCCAATTTTCTTTTACATTTTCTAATACAGATAACATTGATTCTGTATTAGAAAATGACCTATATTTTTTAATTAATTTGCGGGCAGTTTCTCTGTCATTTGTCTGTCCAAGGAAAAAAAATAATTCTGCTTTTCCACCAAGAGGAATTTCTACAACTACTTGTTGTGCACAACATGGATCAAGTCCAGCACCAACATTTCCGCTAAGCTGGTTATCATGTACTAGAGCTGCTGGCATCTCTAGAGTCCCGTTACGTCCTATAAATTCTGTTCTGTCAGCTGTCCAAGAATTTTGTTTTTTACAAAAATCAGCAAATGCAATTCTTCTCCCAAAATCTGCATTCCAAGGGTTATAGGCAAACATTGCACCCGTTTCTTCATCAATTTCAGTGATGATAAATGGGGTATTGATGCTGCGTGAAGAACCAAGAGCCCACTCTACATAAGAGGTTACTGAAAGATTTTTTACTCTTCCAGATTTATTTTCTAAAGTAAGATGGGAAATTTTTATTGGATCATCCCAGCTAACATACTGGGTAAGTTTACTTTCTATTCCATGTGAAAAATGTTCAAAGCTGCTGTAGCCTTGTCCATGCCGTGCAATATAAGTTGCATTATTAAAACGAATTGGCAGTGCTGTAGGAGTCCATAGCTCACCAGTTTCTTCATCACATATATAAAATACTTCTGAGCTTGGATCACACACTGGGTCATTAGACCATGGAGTAATTTGGTTTTCTCTGCTATTTAAAGACCATGTATAACCTGAGCCGGATTCAGAAATCAAAAACCCTATTTCATTATTAGCAATCACATTAATCCATGGCATTGGTGTGTATTGTAATTTTCCAAGAATTATTACATACTCACGTCCATTATCAGCAAAACCACCAAGCCCATTAAAAAATTCAAGTGTTGGGTGTACTACTGACCAATCTTTTTTTACAGGAGTACTGGTGTGATGTTTTAGCTCGTAAACAGGTTTATCAGCACTACGTTTCATACGCATTATTTGTTCTGCAAGACTTCCTTCTTTACAGGACATAACTGATCTGGCTGCAGTCTGCAGAAGTTCTTTTTCCTGCTGAGTGAGCAAATCAGCTCTTAAAATAAAAATCCTGCCGCCACCCTCATGCATATGGCTTCCTGGCATTCTAATAGTAGTTCTTACCATTGTTTCAAGAAGAACCTGAAGATCCTGAATATAAGATGTAGCTTTTTCATTAATAATAACCAAATCAACAGCAAGTCTTTTCATTTGCCAGTACTCATATGCTCGTAAAAGCTGCTTAATGACTGCTTGATCATCTGCATTATCTATATGGACTACAAGGATAGGATAATCACCAGAGATTTGGTGAGTCCACAACCCAGAAACACTTAAAGAATTTTGTTTAAGAATTTTACTTGGAGGTCGC
>Ga0155197_114_pt1 | contig 15484 bp, 12 predicted proteins | sample RifCSPhighO2_02_FD_106165 | JGI IMG/M metagenome (GOLD analysis project Ga0155197, IMG submission 106165) | Candidatus Melainabacteria bacterium RIFCSPHIGHO2_02_FULL_34_12 | reverse complement strand
AGCTACTGCACCGCAGGATGGAGGGGAACCTGCAGGCGGCAGGACCCGCAGTGAATGGCGCAAGGCATGAAAACTTTGTTGACAATCTACTAGAGGTAATAGTTGCTCACCTTGTTAATATACCACTGGAAGCTGTTTAGATGTTTTGGGCACAGAGTCAGATTTACTTTATTAAGATCGTTAATCTAATATATGATTGTGGTATAATCATGGTATAGAAGAGGTATATCATGACTTATCAATTAAAACTACAAATTCCTATCTCTGAAGAATTAAATAATAAACTTAAGAAAAAGGCTAAAGAAGTTGGCTTTAGTTCAGTGAATGAGATAGCAAGACTCTTACTTACCAATTTTGTAAATAATAACTTAGTTATTTCTTTTGTAAGTAAATTAGATATTGAAGGTTCTAATAAAGAAAGCTTGAAACAAATTATTGCAGATGGTTTGATAGAGTACAAAGAAGGAAAAACTAAAAAGCTTAATTTTTCAAAATCTTTGCATAATCAGTTAATAGAAGACTAATAGTCATGTATGAATTACAGACCACAAGTAACTTTAGAAAAAAGTATAAAAAATTTGCAGAGAAAAATAAGGAATTACAGAATTCTGTTCAAAAAACGCTTGCTCTGTTGAGAGTCAATCCTAAATATAAGTCCTTGAAAACTCATAAAGTTTTCCTGTCTCAATACGGAGAGGTTTATAGCTCGTTTGTAACTGGTGATATAAGAATTATTTGGATGCAAATTAAAAATAAACTTATTATTTTACTTTTAGATCTTGGTGGACATTCTGGAGGCAGGGGTGTTTATAGATAAATTTGCAAAAGGACTAGTTCCCGCCTTTGGCGGGCGGCGGAAACGATGTTTCCCACCTTGTAAATAACCCTATTATCTAGAAACAATAAAGGGTTATTTCTACAGTTTATAGTGAAAATATAGACTCTGGGTATAAACCTTTAAGACTAAAATTATGAAATTAAAACTAATTTTTTCACTATTTTTTGCAGTCATACTTCTGGTTTTCAACCAGTTTCAGTTTTTACCTGAGAGCACACACTCATTATCAGAAAACAGAAATGCAGCTTATGTTTTTGCCTACTGGCATGGAGGAGAAGATGGCTGCTCATACTCACATTGCGGGCCTCTTTGCTGTATAAATGGGTGCTGTCCTACAAACCCAGAATCCTGCTTAGGTTTTGCTGATTGTGTTACATCTTCATCCAGTAGCTCTTCTTCAAGCTCATCATCAGGTAGTTTAATTACTCTTCCACCTTCTTCAGATGGCTCTTCTAGCTCCAGCAGTTCTTCATCAAGTTCTAGTTCATCATCTTCTTCCGGAGGTAGTTCATCTAGCTCATCTTCTTCAGGAGGATCACTAACCACTCCTAAATGTAGTGTGAAAAGTATACTCGCTGGTTCAGGATCTGGCAGTACACCCATGGTAAAAGTTTTTAATGCTACTAACTCAGAATTAATAACAAGCTTTTTTGCTTATCCTACAAATTTTACTGGTGGTGTAAGGGTAGCTTCTGGAGATATAAACGGTGATGATGTTGCAGATATTATTACTAGTGCTGGACCCGGAGGAAATTCACATGTAAAGGTTTTTGATGGTAATTCAAACAGTGAAATAAGAAGTTTCCTTGCTTATCCGGGCTTTACTGGTGATGTATTTGTAGCTTCCGGAGATGTAAATGGTGATGGTTTTGCAGATATTATTACTGGTGATGGAACTGGAGGCAATTCACATGTAAAGGTTTTCAGTGGTACAGATAGTTCATTATTAAAGAGTTTCTTTGCATATGCAGGTTTTACTGGTGGTGCAAGGGTAGCTTCCGGAGATGTAAATGGTGATGGTTTTGCAGATATTATTACTGGTGATGGTGCAGGAGGAAATTCGCATGTAAAGGTTTTTGATGGTAACTCTGGTAGTTTGCTAAGAAGTTTCTTTGTACATCTAGATTTTACTGGTGGTGTAAGTGTAGCTTCCGGAGATGTAAACGGTGATGGTTTTGCAGATATTATTACTGGTGCTGGAACTGGTGCAAAACCAATAAAAGTTTTTGATGGTAATTCTAACAGTGAGGTAAACATTCCTGCCTATACAGCCGCTAATGGTAATATATTTGTAGCTTCCGGAGATGTAAATGGTGATGGCTTTGCAGATATTATTACTGGTGATGGACCCGGAGGAAATAAGCAGGTAAAAGTTTTTGATGCTAACTTGGGACAGGGGTTAAACAGTTTCCCTGCCTATATAGGCCATCATGGAGATATATTTGTAGCTGTGTCAGATGGTTGTTCTCTATCTAACTTATTCCATGGAACACCAACCATATCTATTTTTGGGGATAATTCTGCAACAATTCAAAAAGGAAAATTAGGAACTGTTGCTTATCTTAAGGTTAAAGCTGAAAAGTTAGATGGTACTACAGAATGTTCTATAAGAAGTGACAGGAGCTTATTAGCAGTTAGGTTTTTCCCAAGAAAGTTCTACCTCAGCTCACAAGAACTTGTTAAAGAGATAAGCACAATTATAAAAAGACTTTCTTCTTTAGACGAAGAAGACATAAACATTACTGTAAGATGTGGCGAAGATTCAACAGCTGATTTTAAAATAAAGGTTCAGCAAAAATAAGACTATTTTCTATTTTGGTGCCAGCTCAATATTTAAGGTTTTTTCACCATCATCACATAAAACTTTTATTTGAACAATTTTTTTGCTGCTATCTTTTTTTACCTTTTTAAACGCTTTTTTGTTAATTTTTAACTTTACATCTACTGTATCTGCACCAGGAGTAAAGGAGAAATTTTCTGGATTCGTTAGTATTTTAACTAGTCCAATTGGAATAACAGAACATTTTATTTCATTTTCAACATTAGGGTGTGAAATGGTTAATGCTATTTTCTTTTTGCCTGGTTTTATTATTTCAGGACCAGTGATAGTAATCGGTGATATTAAAAGTGATGAAGGGTCTTCTTCTAATTCTTCATCAAATGGAAAAGGAAATATGAAACCACCGCTGGAGCTACTAGAAGAACTGAAAGGAGAGAAGCCGCCACTTGAACTAGATGAAATGTTGCTAGAGCCTGAGGAAGAGGTCAAACAATCCGCAAAATCAATACAAGTCCCTTGATTCTTGGGACAGCATCCATTTATACAACAGAGTTGGCCACATTTCGTGAATAAGCAACCACTAATTTCACTCCCGCCAATATTTCCCCCTTCGATATTTTTTGGAACTACGGTTTTAAAATTCCATGTGTTGTTGTCTGTTATTCCAATAAAACCATTTCCTTCAAGATCAATAAACGTTCCAGGGTCAATGTTTACATAGTAATTTGTTCCATTAGCAAAATTTACCGGCAGGGCTACAGCTATAATATTTGTGCCTTTTCCAGTTATTGCATTACTTGTAACATCAACAGTTTCTAGTACTAAATCACCTGCTGTGTTTTTTATAGTAATATTTCCTGCATTTGCAGTAACCGGTTCACTAAAAGTTATTATCAAATTAGTTCCTATGTTTACATCAACAGCATTTTTTAAAGGGAATAAACCAACAATGGCAGGCTCTGTAATATCAGCAGTTTTAAAATTCCATGTAGTATTATTTACTATTCCAGCAAATGTATTTCCACTAAAATCAGCAAATGCACCCTGAGCAATGGTTATAAAATAGTCAGTGTTCTCACTAAAATCTATAGAAGGATTTATGGTTATAATATTTGATCCAATTCCTGTAACTGCATTATTGGTAACATCAATCGATTCTATAGGAGTCTTATTATTAGCTGATTTAAATATATTAATTTTTTTACCTCCTGCCTGAGGATAAGCAATTTCATTAAAAGTTATAACAAGGTTAGAATTTGCATTTATTTTTGTGGCATTATCACTAGGAGATAAGTTGGTTATGGTAGGCGCTGTAACATCAACAGTTGTAAAACTCCATGTACCTCTGGTAGATATTCCACTAAATGCATTTCCAGAAAGATCAGTAAATGCTGTAGAGTCTATGTTTATAAAATATCTTACATCTTCTTCTAAATCCATTGCAGGATTTATGGCTATAGTATTTGTCCCACTTCCTTTTACTAAATTACCAGTGACATTAATAGTTTCTACAGGTGGAATAACATCTCTGGTTAATTTTGTTATAGTAATGTTTCCAGTATTTGTTTGAACAGGCTCATTAAAAACTACTATGAGGTCAGAATTTACATTTACCTTGGTAGCCCTATTACTAGGAGATAAATTATTTATTACAGGTGCAGCAATATCAGCGGTTTTAAAGTTCCACGTAAATTTATCTGCGATTCCTGTGAAATTGTTACCAGCTGTATCATTAAATGTATTTGCATCTACGTTTACGTAATATTCAGTATCTGAAGCTAAATCCGTAGTCGGATTTATGGTTATGATGGTTGCAGTGTTAGTTCCACTTACTGTCACTGCTTCGCTATTTACACTTATGGTTTCTACTAGTGAATTATCACTTGCTTTTTTTATAGTAATATTTCCAGCGTTTGCTGTAACTGGCTTATTAAAATTGATTTGAAGGTTTGTGTTTGCTGAAACATTTGTAGCATCGTTAGAAGGTGAAAAGCTAGTCACACTAATAGGTGTAGTATCTACTGTAAGAAATATCCATTCATCTATAGGTTTATAATTAGTTCCTGCACTATTTTGAAATGCAGGAGAATCAAAGGCTACAAGATATGAAGAGTTTGAAGAGAAATTTGAGGGGTTTATAGTGATCATATTTGTTCCAGCACCTGTAACAAAAGTGCTTTGAACACTAATAGTTTCTACAAAAACAGCAGGATCATCATCTATATTAAATATATTTATACCTCCTGAGCCAGGATAAACAGTTTTATCAAATGTAACCACTAAATCACTGGCTACAGGAACAGTCTGTGAACCGTTTTCAGGATTTAGAGCAGTTATTATTGGTCGGGTACTGTCTTTTTCAGTCAGGAAATTCCATGTAAGTGTATCTGAAATACCTGGAAAACTTATTCCATTAGATTGAAATGCATTTTGATCTATCTCTATATAATATGTAGTATCTGCAAGTAAATTATTTACAGGATTGATAGTTGCTGTCTTATCGGAAATTGTTACTCTGTCAGATGTTACCTCTATAGTTTCTACTGTAGTTGTAGTATTTGCTTTTATAATCCTTATATTTCCTGTACCTTTACTTATACTTTGATCAAAGGTTATTGCTAAGTCTGTCTGAACATTTGTAGTGAACCTCTTAGCTGGTGAAAGTGTGACAATTTTTGGAGCCTGGAAATATTTTGACTGTTCTGATTGATAGTTTTGTAAAGCTTCTGCCTGCGAAAGAGCTTTATTATAGATTCTTACATCACCAAGAGAGCCTTTAAATGAACTATTTCCCAACCCTGAAGCACCTAATCTGAAAATTCCATTGTTAAACTGTGCAGTGTTAGGCAAATTATCTTGTGCTTTCCTGTAAGTTTGTGACCCTCCATTAAAGTAGATCTGTAGTCCATTAGCTTGTGATGAGCCATTATAAGTGATAACTATATGCACCCACCTATTTAGGGGGGCAGTTAAAAAAGTCCAAATACCATCTCCAAAGAGTTGATTTCCACCAAATATTTGGCCCAAATGTACCCATAGATTTGTCCCCTGCAGAAGTACCTGGTAACCAGGAAGTGTATAACTATTTATTTTTGAAAGAATGGATTTAGTTTGGAAAGGATCTTCTGATTTATGAATATATGCCCAAAACTCAATTGTAAAAGGAGTCGTAGCAGTAAAGTTAAAAGGGGAGGAATCTCCTGGCTGAACATAGTCATTTACTCCATCAAAAGTTAGCTTTGAGGGATTTGAATAAACATTGTTTCCATCCCAGCCTGAAGTGACTACCTGACCGCTTGATGTAGTAGGTGAAGGTGCTAAAGTAAAATTTGTAAGTGTTGCATTATTTTTATTTCCACTTAAATCTGCCCATGTGCTAATCATGTCAGTAGGATCGGCAGAATTACCCTTGTTATCTATATTTGAACCACTATAGTAAAGCTTTAGGTTATCACCGGTAACTATTTTTTCTTTAAGATGCTTATCAATATCATTTTCTGGCAAATCCAAATAATTTTTTAAAACTCTTTTTGGAGACAATGCAAAACCAGAGATCTGAAGATTAGTAATTTCTCCATCATTAAAGCTATTTTGTAAATTAGCGATTAAAGAAGAAAGATTTATATCATTTAAACTGATTAAATTTACTTTTTTACCATTTTTATAAACAAGTAGTTTATTTGACCCACTAACCAATGTGATAAAAACATCCCCATCAGAATCACTTAAATTAAAAAGTTTAAGCCTTTTCAGATTATTATTCAGAATAATTACTTCATTGTTTTCTATCAGCAGTGAATTTGGGCTGCTGTTTATTAATGGCTTGCTTAAATCCTGATATATTTCTATCGTAGTACTGTTAGGCAAAGCAAAAATTTTATTACTAAAGCTAAGTAATAAAACAGAAAAAATTAGAATTATAAAAAGTAGTTTTTTGGGGAACATGAATCTATTAAAACATCTATAAATAAAAGATTGAAGATAATTACAATCAATTTTTACAAAGTTACGAGTTTTCTTTAGTTTGTGAAACTTAATAGGTTCTGTAAGTGGGGTAAGAACGATGTTTGCTACCTTGTTAAGGTAAACATAGCACTGAAAGAGACTTTAAAGCAATCAATAATTGTCTAATAATCGTCTATTATTCGTCTAATATGGGTATAATGGTGCTATATGTTTAATCCTCAATTTACTGTTACCCAAAGACTTTTAGCAAATATAAAACATATTGCTATTTTAGTGGCTGAATTAAACAATAAGAGTTTTCCAGACACCATTCTCTTAGAAATGGAGAAAACTGCAAGAGCTATTTCTTCTTATTCTTCTACCAGTATAGAAGGGAATCCCTTACCACTTACAGAAGTAAAAAAAATCTTGAAAACCAAACCTGAAAATATAAGAGATACTGAGCAAGAAGTATTAAACTATAATCTAGCTTTAGAAAAACTAAACAAACTCACAAAATCTGATCTTGACTTAGCCTTAATCCTAGATATTCAGAGAATTGTCACAAATAAGCTTATTACACCAGGCAATAATGGTGAACTGCGTAAAGAACCTATATTTGTAAACAATCCAAAAATAGGAAAAACGATTTATTGGCCACCTGATCACCAAAATGTTAAACAGCTACTAAATGATCTTATTAGATATATAAAAAACAATAAATTAAAAGTTGACTTCTTGATTTTAGCTGGATTATTTCACAAGCAATTTGTTATTATTCATCCTTTTATTGATGGCAATGGTCGTACTGCGCGACTATTAACTAAACTTTTACTTGCAAATATGGGGCTTAACACATTTAATCTTTTTAGTTTTGAGAGCTATTATAACCAGAATGTAACTAAGTATTTTCAAAAAGTTGGGGTACTGGGAAATTACTATGATGTAAAAGACAAGATAGATTTTACCGAATGGTTAGAATATTTTACAGATGGAATAATTGATGAACTTTTACGAGTCGGTGAAGAACTTAAAACTTTGTCTATTACACCTGATACAACTCTTGAAAGTTATCACAAGAAATTACTTAATTACATTAAAAAATATGGCTATATAAATGACAAATTATATGCAACTCTTATAGACCGAGCAAAAGCTACACGAAGTCTAGACTTTCAGAAATTAATTAATCTTGGATTTATTGAAAGATTTGGGAAAGGAAAAGCTACCTATTATAAGTTGAAACAGTGATGAATTGGAGGCCTAGTTAACGATGTTTCCCACGCTATTACATTATTGAGAGCTGCTTAATTTATACCTCTTTATTAGATATTTTAACCTTTTTCAACTAGCAAGTAGCAACTGGCAGGATTTACTAATCTTATACAATCTTATATAATCTTAGATAGATAGGGTATAAGTATATATCATGCCAAAACACAGATTTGATAAAAGACTAAGTAATATATCTCCTTCTATTTGGTCAAAAATAGCCAAGATTGATGAGTTGAAAGGTAGATGGATTGGGGGACTTGATTTAAGTCCTCAAGTGTTAGGAAGATTAAAAAAGTCTGTCCTTATTACTTCTACAGGTGCATCTACAAGAATTGAAGGAGCAAAACTTTCTGACAGAGAAATAGAAAGATATCTCAAAGGCTTAGCCATGGAGAAATTTTCTGATAGAGATAAGCAAGAAGTAAAAGGTTACTATGAACTTCTACAAAATGTATTTGATTCATGGTCCACGGTTAAATTCAGTGAAAGTGCGATTAAGCATTTTCATAAAGAGTTGCTTAAATATGTAGAAAAAGACAAGCTCCACAGAGGTGAATATAAAAAGACAGAAAATAAGGTTCAAATGATTGATGAGAGAGGAAAAGCAATTGGTGTTTTATTTGAAACAACACCAGCTTATCTTACTCCTAAAGAAATGCTTGAACTTGTTGAATGGACCAAAGAAATATTAGATAAGAAAACCGTGCATCCTTTATTTGTGGTTGGTAATTTTATAGTTGAATTCTTGAATATTCATCCCTTTCAAGATGGTAATGGCAGGCTTTCTCGTATTTTAACCAACCTTCTATTGCTCAAAGAAGGATATTTATACATGCCATATGTTTCTCATGAGAAGTTAATTGAGGAAAATAAACCTAATTACTATATAGCACTCAGGAAAAGTCAAAAAACATTTAGATCAAATAAGGAAGATATTAGCAAATGGTTAGATTTCTTTCTTGACATTGTCTTACAACAATCAAAATCAGCTATTGATTTGCTTTCCAAAGAAAATATTGAAACAATTTTATCTGAGAAACAGTTATCAGTCTGGCAATTTATTCAAACTGTTGAAGAGTGTACACCGATGGAAATCTCTAAAAAACTTAAAATACCAAGACCAACTATAAATCAAATCATGAACAAATTACTTGATTTGAAAAAGGTGGAAAGAATTGGAATGGGTAGGGCTGTAAGATACAGAACAACTAAGATCTGAAAACAAAAAAGCCCAAAGCTAATTACAATTGGCTTTTGAACGCACATTTCAAACAGATATGCTTTATTAAAAAATCTTGGAGGCCTAGTTAACGATGTTTCCCACGCTATTACATTATTGAGAGCTGCTTAATTTATGCCCCATGTACTTATATTTTAACCTTTTTCAACTAGCAAGTAGCAACTGGCAGGATTTACTATAGGGATTATGCTAGGTGCTAGTTGAATATGCTCTAGTAGATTTGTACAAAGGACCTATTTATATTTCTGAATTGAAGGAGGCTGCTTAATTTCTACTTGCTCGTATATCGTATTATATGTATACTACAGCTATTAAGAACTATGGCAATATCTCAACCTCAACTTCAATTAAACTTATTCTCGCAAGATCCTGTAGATAATTTGGATTTAGACAATCCATTTTTTACTTCACACCTTATTACCTATATTGGCAATAAACGGCGACTGCTTCCTTTTCTCTACAAAGGATTTCTAAAAATTAGAGAAAAAATTGGAAAGAAAAAATTGATTGTGTTTGATGGCTTTGTCGGAAGCGGTGCGGTAGCTCGTTTGTTAAAAGCGTTTGCAAGCGAACTTCATGTAAATGATTTGGAAGATTATGCTGAAATACTGAATCGGACTTATCTTTCTAATAAATCAGAGATAGATACAAACGAATTAGAAGAATACATAAATTGGCTTAACAAGAACAAATTAAAGAGAAAGGCTACCACGCCGGGATTTATAGAAAAACATTATGCTCCAAAAAATGATACTGATGTCCAACCAGGCGAAAGAGTTTTTTACACAAGTACAAACGCTCAAATAATAGACAACCTACGGCAATTAATTAACGAACTACCAGAACAATATAGACATTTGTGTCTCGCTTCACTTTTAGTGAAGGCATCAATTAATACAAATACCTCAGGCGTATTCAAGGGATTTCACAAACATAATGGCAATGGACATTTTGGAGGGCGCGGAGAGAATGCTCTTTCTCGCATTAAAAAAGAGATTGTTCTGGATATGCCGATATTTTCTGATTTTGAGTGTCCGGTACATATTTATAAGAGGGACATAAACGAATTGGTGAAGGACAGAAGCTTGCCGACTTTTGATTTAGTTTATTATGACCCACCTTATAACCAGCACCCTTATGGCTCTAACTACTTTATGCTAAATATAATCAATGGCGGCAATCCAGTGGAAATACAAGATGGTGTAAGTGGTATAGCAAAAGAATGGAACAGATCCGTCTACAACAAAAGGAAGTCTGCCGAAGAAGCAATGGATCGGCTTTTATTTGACACCCACGCACAATTTATAACAATCTCTTACAACGATGAGGGAATAATCCCGATTGAAGCCTTTAAAGCGATTTTATCGCGACATGGTAAATGGGAGTTAATGGAACAAGACTACAATACTTATCGCGGATCAAGAAATCTACGTGGTAGGGATATAAAAGTCAAAGAATTGCTTTGGATTCTTGAAAAAAGATAAAACCTAAATCTCGCCAAGTTTATCCAGGTGGGTGAGGGACTTATCAATAACTTGTAACATAATGTTTGCAATTTCTTCCGCACTCCACTTTGGCATGCGTGCAAAGATTGTTGCGGGACAGATTTTTGTATTTCCATGTTGGAAACAATCCACATAGATGCGGTTGAGTGGAAGCCAATCGTTTCCTGCTATCAATCTCATAAGGATTGATGAGTCTCTCCCTTTGAAACGAGCAGAATGCGGCTGTTTTTCGAAAATCTTAAAATTGTCTTTGAGAAAGAAATCAAATCCCTCACAAAAAACAACATATGGGTTATAGCCGTAAAAACTGGTAAGCGTTTTAATAGCGTTTGCGTTTTTTGCAAATCTCTCTATCGCATTTCCCTGTGCTTGCGGTGGTCTTTTCTCCTTCGGAATAGAAGGGTCGCCACCCTTCTTCTTCCAATCAGAATCACTAATTGGTGTGTATCCATCATATTCTCCCTGATGTTTTACTTCGAGTGCACCAATAATGTGATTAAAGTTATCTTTTTTAGATTGCACAAAAAACACCCCTCCGTCTGGTTTAATTCCATCTGCAGAGTCAAAAGCCTGTAATTCCTCCAATTTTCTCTCTGGTAGGGTTGCTGGTTTTGCTCTGTGATTTATGTAGGCAAGAGCAAATTGAGCATTAAGGTCTTTGAGACCCAATGTTTTAAGATTGTTGAAACTCCGCTTGGGGTACTGCTGATGGATTGTTTCCCAAATGATATTCGATGCTACCTTTGCTGCATCCTCTTGATATTTTGATAGAAGATTAAAAGGGTTGCTACTGCGTGTTTTCAAATGTTGGCGATGCTTCTTTTCCATAAAAATTACTTTTTACAATCCAAATGATTCAATTACATTTCCTAATGTTCCAGATTCCAAATTTAGTGGAAGTGTTTTGCCTCGTTTAGTTGCAAATCCAATTACATCAAAGTCTGAGCAAATATTACGGAGCCATTTTCTTATTGATTCTAAATTATTTAACTCGGTAGTCATTTATAAGTCTCAAGCTAATTTGCTAGTTAAGGCCAGCCCATTTTTTACAAGTTATTATTAAAACTATGTCTATTGCATTCTAAAAGAAACAATTTAGGTGTAATAACTTTGCGAGCTAATTATCAGGCCGCATAGATTGAAAGTCAAATAAAGTTACGAAAATAACTACAGGCTTTTTCAATTAGCAACTGGCAGAATTTACTATATGGATTGTGCTAGGTGCTAGTTGAAAGCTGGACAAGTAATAAACTATTTATATTCCGGATCTGGCTGCTACTTTTTACATAGATCAGGAACTGAATCTACATTCGAGTCTGTTTGAAAAATATCTGAAATATTTCCAAAAACCTCATTTAGTCTTGTTTCATAAGTACTTGCAATATCGCTTTCAATACAATTTTTTCTTTTAATTGATCCACAGGTTTTTGTATTTAACAACTCAATTACAGAATTAAAGAGCCCATCACTACTATTAGATAACCCGGTACACTCACTAACAGAACCTTGACTCTTTTTATTTATTGTTTTTACAAGGCTATTAATTTTGGCTGCTACTGCTCTGGTAGACCTAATTCCTGCCAGCTCTTTTTGTATTGATTTTAAATTATTTAACGCTTCTTTCAAGTTATCAGTTAAAGAAGATGAGTCTTCTGTTCCATTTGTATTATTACTGCTTACATTAGATAAATTAACAACATGCACCTTAGAGCTGTTGTGATCTACAAGATATAAAGTATTTGAATTTGAATTAAATAATAAGTAGCTTGCATAGGCTGAATTTGCATTGTCTATTACTGTAGATCCAGTAACATTGTTTGTCATGCCATCAATTAAATAAATTGTAGGGCTATCTAAATTTCCAATAGCGTAAATTTCACTTTTGCTTTCATCTATAGCTACACCAACTGTGCTATCAATGTTACTTGAGTTTATTTCACCTAATAACTCATCAGTTGTGCCGTCTATAACTTTCACTTTTGGGAAAGGAAGTCCTGTTATATAAATTTTATTAGCAGTTTCATTAATAGCAATTCTTCCAAAATCTTCATAGTTATTGCTAATCAATAGTTTTTTAACTATTGTATTTTTTGAACCATCTATCACAGTAAGATAGATACCATTATTATTAGGATCATCAAGAAGTATATAAACTTTATTCGTCTTAGAATTAACTTTTATGTCTGATATATTTGTGTTCTTATCTAAATTATTTCCAATTTCAACATAGCCAAGTAGGTTTCCGGTTTCAGCATCAACAGCATATAAAGCATCTGGTAAAAAATTAGAGCCAGGAGCATTATTACCACTATGCATAATAGCTGGATTAGTGCCTTTTGCATAAATAGTATTAGTCGTTGGGTTAATTGCTATATTAGCTGGAGAAACAGAGACGAGTTCATTATCATAAATATTTATTTCTTTAACCACACTGGAAGTGTTGGGATCTATTACATTTATTGTTCCAAATAAGTTTACAAATATTTTATTGGTTTTTGGATTGATTGCTATTCTATTATTTGTTCCAGAAGAAAGATTTATAGTTTTAACAATTTCATTATTTTGCCCATTTATTACAGCTACGTTTGGACCATTTACAACATATAATTTATTCGAGACAGAATCATAGACAACATCAGTTAATTGGGAGAATTCATCAAATGTTTTAATTATGCTGGATGCATAAACAGCATTTATGTTTTGCTGCAACAAAAATACAATTAGAGCAAAAATGAATATATTGTTTTTAGGTTTTGGTAATTTCATGGATTTGCTTCACAAATATCAGCGATTTCATTTTTATTATTATCTTCTTTTAGAAGCATAGATATATCACTAATAACTTTTTCAGTTGTTCCTCTAAGTTCATCTGATACAACTGGGTGGCTTATCTCTCCTAATTTTATAATCTCATTATTTATCTCATTTTGCAGATTAAACACATTTGGTGAGCAGTTTTCACTTTGCAAACTAATCTCTTTTATAATCATTTTTGCAAAGTGCATAACCTCTCTTGAATCATGATTAGCAATACTTACCACCTTTTTAATACGTTTCATAGAAGCTATTAATTTATATAAAAGCAGTTTCGCATCATTAGATAACGAAACATTATTGCCTTTATTAATTACTGGCAAAGCAGGCTTATCATCATTCTTGTCAACTAATGGTAAGCTCGGCAAAGTGTCGTCGTCTTTTATAATTGAAAATAGTCTTTCACCATCTCTAGTTAAACCTGCTTCGTAAATCATTTTGTTGTTTGGATTAATTGCTAAGGAACCACCGACAGGAACTTTCAATTCCTGCAAAACCTTATCACTAGAGCAATCTATTATCACTAGCTTTTCTGGTTCAGTTACATACAACTTATTTGTATCTGGATTTACAGCTATATCTATATAACAGTTTCCTATATGTACCTCTGATAACTTTACACCGGTGGAATCTTTTTCTCTTGAACTATTAAGAGATAAAAGTCTAGCTGAAGTAGTAGTTATATATAACTTCTGTTCTCTTTCATTAAATTCTAAATGTTTTATTCCTTCAGCAGTATATATAAAAGGTAAATTTTCAGTACGTAAAAGAGTATCTGTTATAGAATCAAAAACATGAAGTGTATTAGTATTAAAACGACCTACATAAACAAGATTTGAAATGTTGTCAAACTTAATTAGTGTACCAAAAGGATACAATTCATCCACAAGAAGGGTTTTTATAATCTGGTTATTATTTCCATCAATGATAGCTATCCCTTTATGTAACAATCCATATTTGGTATCAGGATCATATTCACCACCATAAAGATTCACATAAATTTTATTAGTCTTTGGATTTACATAAGCTCCAACTACCTTATCATCAAAATCGATAGATGTTATTAAGGTATTTGTATTTAGATCAACAACATTTAACTTCTTATAAGAGGTTAAATACATTCTGTTTGTATCAGGATTCAGTGCTGCCCTTCCTCCATGATATATAGCTCTAAATGAATCAATAACAACACCTGTCTCTCCATCAAGTACTTGGTGTTTACTATCATTGTTTGAAAATACCCAGGATAATATATAAACTTTATTGGTTTTTGGATTTGCAAGAATACCATCAAATTTATACTCAAGAGGAATTGTTGTAACTAAGCTTTCTGCTAAAACTGAATCTGCTCTAGCTAACAAGAATAAAATAAGAAATAAAATTGTAATTATTTTGTTCATGTTTTCAAATTTCCTATACTTTAAGGACACTTTGAAGTAATTCCCTATTTTTTGGGATATTTAACCTTTATGTGTAGCTGTCTATAGATTACAAATAATCTTGATAAAATCGTGTGGGGTTAATCACAATTATCTGTAGGGTTAATGCTTTATAAAAATCTGGAGGACTAGTTTCCGCAATGGGCAGATCCGTCCTCCGGCGGAAATGATGTTTCCCACGCTATTACAGTTTTGAAGGCGGCTTAAAAATCAAGCTGATTTCTTAACATTCCTTGTAGGAATAAAATCAATTACTAATTTTGCACCTAATGCTTCAGAAATTTCATAGAGCTTAGAAAGTGAGTGACCTTCATAGTCTGCACTTTCTATTCTTGCAATTGCAGCTTGTGACGTATGCGTAAGCTTAGCTAGATGTTGTTGAGTCATACCAAGTTTTTCTCTAAATCTTCTTATTTTTTGAGAGACAGAGAACTTAGCTTCTTCTTCTCCATATACCCTCTTGAATTCTGGGTTTTTCATTTGCTTCTCAAAATATATCTCATAGTTTGTCTTTTTTCTTTTAGCCACTTTTATGTCTCCTTATATACTCACTCATTCTATTTTCAGCAATTCTTATTTCTTTTCTTGGTGTTTGTTCTGTCTTCTTGGTAAATCCATGTAATAGAACAAACTTTTTATCAATATGTG
>Ga0155197_122_pt1 | contig 16058 bp, 19 predicted proteins | sample RifCSPhighO2_02_FD_106165 | JGI IMG/M metagenome (GOLD analysis project Ga0155197, IMG submission 106165) | Candidatus Melainabacteria bacterium RIFCSPHIGHO2_02_FULL_34_12 | reverse complement strand
TTTGTTTGTCATAGTTTTTAATCCCTGAGATTATTTTTAAAAGATTTTTATTTTTTAATGCAGTTATGACTTTTTCTTTGTTTGACATTTTTACCTCCACTTTTTAATATTTTAATAACTATAAATTATATTTTACATCAACCTTGTCCCTAGTTTTTATTCCTGTTATCTTAGCTGCATTGCCTTTATTTATAAATAATTCAATGAAACCGCTGCTGCCATGTATAGCGGTTAATTTTTTAGAATTCCCAAGAGCAAAACACCAGACCAATCCCTGGAAATCAATATCTTTAACCTTCCCAGTTAATTTTTTGTAAGTAAAATCATTTGGAATATTTGTAATCAAATTCCCAAAATGATCAATATATTGGATAATGCCTGTAATTCTATTTTTATTTTTAATTGGTTTTGTTGTTTGTAATTTGACAAGATTTTCTTTATTTATTGATTTTCCAAAATTTTTAACATTAACACCAGAAGCAAGGTGTGCTGCCACAGGTGAAAAAATATCTCTTCCGTGAAACGTTTGACTTACATTTTTCAGCCAATATTTTTTTTCTGTAAGCTCTATGATTTTTATATTTTTTTCTTTTTTAATTATAGAAGTAAAAACACCGTTATCAGGACCGATAAAAAAATATCCTTTTGTTTGAATTAGTATTGGCCTTCTTTTAGTTCCAACTCCTGGATCAACTACACATACATGAATGGTCTTTTTTGGGAAGTATTGATAGCAGCTGTCAAGCAAAAAATTAGCCTGATAAATATCCTGTGGAGAAATATTGTGTGTTAAATCTACTATATTTGCTTGTGGGCAAATGTTTAAAATTACTCCTTTTATAACACCATCAAAAGGATCATCATTTCCAAAATCGGTGGTGAGAGTAATTATTGGCATGAGGAATATTATACCAATCCGCACAATTAAACCTACTATTTTTCCGCGCCCAGCAGACAAATTTTTCTGAGGTGAGGAATGAACCAAAGAAAAATTTTTGTCTGCGGAAAGGCAGGAAAAATATGAGATTACTTTAGTGGATTGGTCTAATATATTAGAAGACGTTATTTTATAACTGTTTCTGTACTGTCTGCTGTGGCTTGAACACCTTGATCCATTACTGTATCAATTGCAACTTCAAATGGAGTTAAATCCTGATCACTGTTTAATTCAATTTCAAGTTCTTGTCCAGAAGCAATCTTTACTTCTTTGCCGTGCTTTTTTAATCCGTAATATAGTCCAGTAAGAGCACCAATGGTTGCAGTAGATCCTATGCTCCATCCGCCGCTAAATACTGCGCCTGTAGCAGCAACACCTATTGCGGTAGTTTTCACTGCTTTATTTCCTGGAATGAAAGTAAGAGTTGCGCCTTTTACAACTCCTATCCCTACCCCTCTTGCAAGTCCGTTATCATCTCCTTTTAAACTCCGATTTTTATTTGTATAGGTTCTGTTTGCAGCAAATCTTGTTCCTGTTAATGGTATATATTTGCCGGAAGGTAAAACAATTTTGTCAAATGCAACTTCTATGGTTCCCTGCATACTTGCTTTTCCTGCATACCTAATATCTTCGATGTGTCCGACTACAATACTTCCAACCGGGATTAAGTTTGTGTCATTTACATTTACATCATTTAAAATGGTTGCAGTAAATTCATCACCAATTTGATTTTCAAGGCCGTTAATTTCCTGATTAATTGAAACCTTTAGCTTTGTATTTTTTTTAAAAACATCAGTTGTAGAAGCATTGCCCTTAAGAACAGTATTTTCTGTATATGATAAATCCTCTCCATTTACAAGATTTTCAGATGATTTTGCAGGCAATAAAACGCCATTTGTTATTATTAATATGCTTACCAAAAAGTACGAAACAACCTTACTCATAGACTTCCTTGTCAAAATTTAGTCATTTTCTTAATACCTGCCTATTATCTACATACCCTAGAATTGTTTGTTATAACGTTTGCTTCAAGGAGAATGGTCATCAGGAAAAATAAGAAAAAATTAAAAAATATTGTTATCCTCCTTTCAGGTGGACTTGACTCTTCAACCATTGCTTACTATGCATCAAAAAAGTCAGATCCTTACTATAAGAATAGGGTTTTCACTTTAACTTTTGATTATGGTCAAAGACATAAAAAAGAATTAACTTCTGCTTTAAAAACATCTAAGGAAATTGGAGCAGTCGATCATAAAGTCATTAATTTTGATTTAACATTATGGGGTGGCTCAGCCCTTACCGATGTAGGCATAGATATTCCTAAAAACAGGAAACTTTCAGGCAAAAGAAAGAAATTGACACTTAAATCAATTCCCAGTACTTATGTACCTGCAAGGAATACCATCTTTCTTTCCTTTGCTCTTGCCTATGCTGAAGCAGTTAAAGCTCAGGAAATATATATAGGGGTAAACTCAGTGGATTACTCAGGATATATTGATTGCAGACCGTTGTTCATAAGGAAATTTCAAGAGCTTATTAAAGCAGGCACTATAGTCAGGTTTGACAATAAACCAATAAAGATTAAAACGCCATTAATAAATATGACTAAATCGGAAATTATAAAGCTTGGTCAGAAGCTTGGTGTTGACTGGTCAGTTACATGGAGTTGTTATCTGGGTGGGAAATTAGCATGTGGACTATGTGATAGCTGTCAGCTAAGACTTAAAGGTTTTATGCAGGCCGGAGTAAAAGACAAATTACAGTATAAAAAATTACCAAAGTTTTATGAAAAATGGATTTCATTTAATCGGTAATATAAATGTAAATTCACTTCCTTTATTTAATTCACTTTCTACTTCTATTTTGCCGCTTAATGATTCTATTATTTCCTTGCATATTGCCAGTCCTAAGCCGGAACCTGAGGTTTTTTGTACTTCTGTATGATTTGAGCGAAAAAATCTTTTAAAGATTTGAGATATTTCATCCTTATGAATTCCTAAGCCTTCATCAGTTACAGAAACTGATATTTCTTTTTGATTACCTGAAGTGTTTAATTTTACTGAGATATTTCCGCCTTTTGGTGAGTATTTTATGGCATTTAATATAAGATTATCTAAAATCTGCCTGAACAGTTTCGGATCAGTTTTTATTATTGGGTAGTTATTTGAAATCAAATAAGTGATTTTATGATTTTTATTTAAGCAGGAAAATTCTTCCACTGTGTTTTTTATAATTTCTCCGACATCACATGGTTCATAATTAGCCAGCCAGCCTTCTGTTTCAATTTTGTTGATTTGAAGGAAGTCAGTTATTAAAGTAGAGAGCCTGCTTGCTGCTTGTTGTATTTGATTTGAAGTTTCTTTCATTTCTTCTGGAGCCTGTGCTTTCGCCACTAAAATTTTACTGAATCCTAGAATACTGGCAAGCGGTGTTCTTATTTCATGGCTCATGTTATTTATAAAATTTGTTCTTAAACGATCCTGTTCTCTAAGTCTGTGATTCTGGTCATGTAAAGTTTTAATGTCTTTTAATGCTTTCGTATATTTTTCAATCTTTTGAACTATTGGTTCAAGAATTTCTTTTAATTTAAGTAAGAATTCCATTTCTTCTAAATCATATTTTTTATCTTTTTTTTCTGAAGTTAAAACCAAGCAGCCTTTTTTATTCTGATTAAAATTTAAATCAATTCCTGTTAATGAAAAGATTTTATATTTGTTAAATTCATTGTTTTTGAGGTCTTCTATTTGCCAGAGTTTATTGTTTTGAGTAGATATTTTTTCTTTTTCAGAAACTAAAGGCAGTCTGTATTTAATGATAGGGACTTTAGCACCTTCAAAATATTCATAATAAACCGATGTTTCATTTGAAGAATCAATGTTTTCTAGAATTAGTATTCTGTCAGGCTTAAAAATCTGATAAATGATCTTAAATGCTTCTTGATATAAGGATTCGATGTCATCAGACTTATTAATTGTTTCAAGAAATCTTATGTATTCTTCCTGGCTATTCATGGGTTACATTGTACATTGTTATAAAAAATCATTTTTTTGAAATATAAGGATTATCTTTTATGTACCATCTCCAGGGATAATGAGCTGCTTTCGAAATCCCAATTCTTTTAGCTTGTATGATTGATGTGTCTTTTAATTTATTGGAATTATATGCAGTCACAATTAAAGGACTATCAATGTCACAACAATCCAGTTTGTTATGTTTTTTTGTTATTTGAAGATACCTGCATAATTTCCCCGGGCCGCTTGCAACTCTTTCATTCTCGTCAGAAATTTCAAGTGCTCTTATTAATATTGCTCCTGGTATTCCTTCTCTTTCAGTAACAAAATTTAAGCAATGGTACATTCCATATATAAAGTAAACATAAGAATATCCGCCTGGACCGAACATAACTTCATTTCTTGGAGTTTTACCTCTAGCTGCATGGCAAGCAGGGTCATCATGTGTATATGCTTCTACTTCTACTATTATTCCTGTCTTTTTTATTTTCTTAGATTGTCTTAATACGATAACTTTGCCTAATAATTCAGGTGCTACATCTAATGTACTCCTCTCAAAAAATGATCTTTTCAACAACTTAGTCATATCTTAATAAATTATCAAATCTTCCTGTTTTATTCTCTGATAAAATAAAAACAAATAAACAAAAGAATCTACAAGGGTATATTCTAATTGTTGTTTTAAATTATATTTTAAAATAGGGTAATCATGATTACAAAAGAACAAGTTGAACATGTAGCAAAGCTTGCCAGATTAAGTTTAACGGAAGAAGAAAAAGAACTTTACTCAAAGCAGCTTTCAGAAATCCTTGATTATATTGATCAGTTAAATGAAGTAAAAACTGAAGGAATTGAACCAATGACTCAGCCTATTCCTACAGTGAATGTTATGCGTGAAGATATTGTAAAAAAACAATATAACAGGGATGAGATGTTAAAAAATGCACCACATGAGGAATATGGATTCTTTAGAGTACCAAAAATAGGAGAATGATGACCAAGTATATTTTTGTAACTGGTGGGGTTGTATGTAGGGGCGGGATGTATCCCGCCCTAATGACGACAGGTGATGAACATGACTAAATATATTTTTGTTACCGGTGGGGTTGTCAGCTCCCTAGGCAAAGGTATTTTGGCGGCGTCTCTTGGGTGCCTTTTACGTGCCAGAAAGTTTTCAGTCACTATTCAAAAACTTGATCCTTATTTAAATGTAGATCCTGGTACCATGTCGCCTTATCAACATGGTGAGGTTTTTGTTACCGAAGATGGTGCTGAAACAGATTTAGACCTGGGGCATTATGAAAGATTTGTAGGTACTGAGTTAAGTCAGATAAATAACGTAACTGCAGGAAGTATTTATCAATCAGTAATTAATCGTGAAAGAACCGGGGATTATCTGGGCGGAACAGTTCAGATGGTTCCTCATGTTTCCAATGAAATAAAAGAAAGAATAAGAAGAGCTGCTACTACCAGTAATGCTGACATTGTAATTGTAGAAGTAGGAGGTACAGTAGGTGATATTGAAGGATTGATTTTTCTTGAGGCAATTAGACAATTTAGAAATGATGTAGGTCGGGAAAATGTAGCTTATGTGCATGTAACATTACTTCCGAACTTAAAAGCTACAAGTGAAATAAAAACTAAACCTACTCAGCACAGTGTAGAAATCCTCAGAGGAAAAGGTATTCAGCCGGATATTCTGGTTTGCAGAACTGAAAAAACTATTCCTAAAGCAATTAAAGAAAAACTGTCTCTTTATACTGACGTTGCTATTGAATCAGTAATTGAATGTAGAGATCAAAAATCAATTTATGAAGTTCCTATTGCACTTGAAAAAGAAGAACTGGCTGAAAGAATAATGGACAAACTATGTCTTGTAAGCAGTCCACCTGATTTAACCAGCTGGCAGGAAATTGTAAACAAACTAAAAAAACCTGAAGGAGTTGGCGGGAAAAAAGTTGTAAAAATTGCAATAGTAGGAAAGTATGTAAGACTTTCAGATTCATATATAAGTGTAGTTGAAGCTATTAATCATGCTGCATTAAGTGTAGGAGTTGAACCTGAAATTAAATGGATATTATCTGATGAATTGGATCATAAAGTAGATTTAAAAGATTTATTTTCTGATGTAGACGGTGTAATAGTTCCCGGTGGTTTTGGTGACAGAGGGATTGAAGGAAAAATTAATGCTATTAAGCATGTCAGGGAAAACAAGATTCCATTTCTTGGCTTATGTTTAGGAATGCAATGTGCAGTTATTGAGTTTGCTAGAAATGTATGTGGATTAACTGGTGCAAACAGTACTGAGTTTTCCTCTGATACTTTACATCCGGTAATAGACCTAATGCCTGCTCAGGAAAGCATTACTCAAAAAGGCGGTACCATGAGGCTGGGCAGATATCCTTGTTTAATCATGCCAGGTACTAAAGCAATGGCAGTTTACGATCAAGAAGTAATTTATGAGAGACACAGGCATAGATATGAATTAAATAATTTTTATCGTGAAAAATTAAACCTTGGCGGAATGGTGTTTTCTGGTGTTTCCCCTGATAATACTTTGGTTGAACTTATTGAAATAAAAAATCATCCGTATTTTACAGGAAGTCAGTTTCATCCTGAATTTAAATCTCGTCCTGAGAAACCTCATCCTCTTTTTGTTGGTTTTGTAAAATCGATGGTTGGTTTGCCGCTTTTAGATGAAAGTAAAACAGAATCAAAAACTTCACAAAAATGAAGCAATGAAGCAATATAAATATCTGGATATTGCAATGGTTGGTTTTGTAATAACATTGCTTTTGTCTAATTTTGCAGGTAACAGTAAAGTAACGCAAATTGGAAGTTTTACTTTTACTGCCGGGGTAATACTTTTTCCACTTTCATATCTTCTTGGAGATATTTTAACTGAGGTTTACGGGTATGCAAAATCACGAAGAGTAATATGGGTAGGTTTTGGTGCTCTTATAGTTTCAGTAATATTGGTTCAGATCATGATTTGCATGCCGCCTGCGCCTGGATGGCATAATCAAAAAGCATTTGAAACTATCTTTAATAATGCACCGCGAACCGTAATAGCTTCTATTTTTGCATTCTGGGCTGGTGAATTTGTAAATTCTTTTACCCTTGCAAAAATGAAAATCATAACCAGCGGTAAATATCTCTGGACTAGAACCATTGGTTCAACAGTAGTAGGTGAAGCAGTGGATACCTGTGTTTTTTATCCAACTGCATTTATCGGAGTAGCTGGTTTTTCTTTTCATTTAATTTTATCCATTATGATTTCAACTTATATTCTTAAAGTAATTTGGGAAGTAATTGCTACACCAGCCACATATGCATTGGTAGCTTACTTAAAGAAAAAAGAAAATGAAGACTATTACGACTATAAAACTGATTTTAACCCGTTTATTATTGAGTAATTTTAAACAGATGAATCTTAAAAAAAATTAATCAACTCATGTAACCTAAGGTTTCATAATACATATTTTTGGTCTGTTAAATTAATTCCATGCCATTTGTTCCGACGAGAAAACAATTAAAATCTCTTTATAAGCTTCTAGATCAACTTGAAAGAGAGAGAATAAAAATAAGACTAATTAGGTTTAGTGATTATAGTCAAAATATTGAAGATTGCTTAATAGAAATTCTATGCTTAGAAGATGAGGATAGATATAAGATTTTCTTCGATGGTATAATTGAATAAAATTTATGAGGTGTATTATGATGAAAAATTACAGTGAAGATGAATTAAAAAAAATGACAAATGAGCAGCTTTACAAAGAATTGTCAGAACATGAGTGGCTTCATAGAGACTTATTACATGAATACGATGCAAGAAATTATGATGGAAGAATTCCTAGAGGTAAGTCTATTCCATTAGATAAACTTGAAGAATATATTCATAATAAATATGCAGAACGAAGAAAAAAAGCTAGCTAATTACATAGCCCCTTTAGTTGATCTTGATCCTTTAATTCTAGGGTCAATTTGTTTTGCATGATCAAATGCAATTGCAAAAGCTTTAAATCCGGATTCAATTATATGATGTGAATTTACTCCTGAGATTTGTCTAAGGTGCATGGTAAATGGAGCATTAAAAGCAAGTGCTTTCCAAAACTCTAAATTTAACTCCAATTCAAAGTCATTTATTCTTTCTTTGTTAAATTTTAAATCATAATAAATAAATGGTCTTGTACAAAGATCCAGAACACATTCTATGCATGCTTCATCTAGTGGTACTTTTGTATCTGCATAGCGTACTATTCCAAGCCTGTCTCCAAGTGCTTCTTTAATAGCCATTCCTAAAACAATCCCCGTGTCTTCTACAGTATGATGTGCATCTATTTCCAGATCTCCACTGGCGCTTAAGTCCAGGTCTATAAAACTGTGTCTTTTTAGCTGATTTAACATGTGATCAAAAAAGGGTATTCCAGTTGCAATTACACCCTGACCAGTCCCGTCAATGTTTAATTTACAAGTAATGCTTGTTTCATTTGTCTTGCGTTCTATTCTTGAGGTGCGTTGATTTGTTATATTTTGTTTTTCTGACATATTTATAATTTAACATATACCCAATGATATTGAACAAGAAACATGTTTTAATAGATATTGATTAAGGAAAAAGGAAAAATCTCGAAGGGATTTTTCCGGTATAAAAAATGCAAGATAAGAGCTTTTTAATGATACCCGGCCCTACTCCAGTGCCAGAGTCTGTACTTGTTGAATTAGCAAGGCATCCAATAGGACACAGGTCCAAGGAATTCTCTGATATTTTCATGTCCTGTATTGAGGACTTAAAATGGCTTGGGAAAACTAAAAATTCAGACATTTTTATCTATACTGCAAGCGGAACTGGTGCTATGGAAGCAGCCATTAGTAATGTTATCTCACCTGGCGATAAAGTTTTATCTTTAGTTATAGGGGTATTTGGAAAAAGATTCGGGCAGATTGCTCAGGCATTTGGTGCTGAAGTTGAGATGTTTACAGCTGAAATGGGAAAGGTTATTGATCCTAAATTACTTGAAGAGAGATTATCTCTGGATAAAAATAAAGAAATAAAAGTAGTTACTGTTACTCACAGTGAAACATCTACAGGTGCAGCTAATGATCTAGAAAAGATTTCAAAAATTATAAAAAATCATGGAGCACTTTTAATAGTGGATGCAGTAACTAGTCTTGGTTGTATGAATGTGGATATTGATGGATGGGGATTGGATATTGTCATTTCAGGCTCACAAAAAGGATTTATGATTCCGCCTGGACTTAGTTTTATTTATGTCAGTAAAAAAGCCTGGGAATATAATAAAAAATCTAAATGTCCAAAGTTTTACTGGGATTTTGGAAAACATAAAAAATCTCTGGATGAGCAAACCACACCGTTTACTCCAAATGTTTCTTTTGTTTGTGTCTTAAAAAAAGCATTTGAAATGATGAAAAAAGAAGGTTTAGAAAATATTATTTTGCGCCATGAACGGTTAACAAAAAATCTAAGATCTGGTCTTAAAAGATTAGACTTAAAGCTCCTTACTGAAGACCAAAATGCAAGTCATGCCATAACTGCGATTTGGCCTCCAGATGGAGTCTTAGTCCCTGACATAAGGTCAGCATATAAAAAAGACTGGGATATTACTGTAGCTAATGGACAGGACACCTTAAAGGATAAAATTTTTAGAATAGGGCATCTGGGATTTGTAAGCGATAGGGATATTGAGATGACGCTGGCTGTTACTGGGAAGGTGATGTTGTCATTGCGAGGAAGCCTGAAAGGCTGACAAAGCAATCCCGATCGGGTTTATTTTATATAGAATAGATCGGGATTGCCACGCCTCATTTCATTCGGCTCGCAATGACATTTCATGTCATCCTCGGATCAATCTTTCTATAAAGTGCATCCACGATTACATTTAGTGAGGTCAGAATAAAAGAAAAAACAATAGCAGTACCTGTAATTAAAAAATAATCCCTATTTGTAAATGCAGTAATAAAATATCTTCCCATTCCAGGAATAGCAAAAATGTATTCGACTACAAATGATCCTGTAATTAATATTGCAATAATGGGGCCAAGTATGGTGACCAGTGATATTAAACAATTTTTAAATGCATGCTTAAAAATTATTTGCTTTAATGGCAGTCCTTTTGCCAGAGCAGTTTTTATATATTCTTCAGAGAGCTGTTCTATCATCTGTCCTCTTATAATTCTTGCTATATAAGCAGCAGGTAAAAATGAAAGAGTTATAACAGGCATAATAAGATGCAACGGGCTTTCAAATAAAGCTGTAGGGAGAATTTTTAATTTAAGACCAAAAATATTTATTAATAAAGCTCCTATTAAAAAATTAGGAAGTGATATTCCTAAAGTAATTAAAATAATTAAAACAGAACCTATTACTTTTCTGCTGTAGACTGCTGAAGCTATTCCAAAAATTAACCCGACAGGAATTGCAATTAAAAGAGCAATACCTCCCAGCGTCATTGAAACTGGAAGCGCAGAAAATAAAATTTCATTAACAGATCTGTTTATGTATTTTAAGGATGGACCGAGATCTCCTTTCATTAGTCCTGCAATATAAGAGAAATATTGAGATATTATTGGCTCGTTTAAGTGATATTTTGCTTGAAGATTTGCAATTATTTCAGGAGGAAGAGATTTATTTCCACTAAAAGGATTACCGGGAATAAGATGCAGTAAAAAAAATGTAATTGAAGCTACTAAAAACGTGGTAAGAAATATTTTTAAAACACCAAATGTTAGGGTTTTCATTTAATGGTATTGTACAATCATTATGCACTAAGCCCAATAATATATTTTTGCCAGATAGGAAAGCTGGAAGTAGCTAGCTTTGTAGCTTCAAAATATAAATGCCCAAGCGGTGCCCGAGGATGTTTTAATAAATGCATACTAGCTTCTTTTGGAGTTCTGTCTCCTTTTTTAACATTACATCTCTGACATGAAGCCACTACATTTTCCCAGACATCTGTTCCGCCACGACTTCGCGGGATAACATGGTCAATAGTTAAATCTGTAGTTTTTGTGTTGCAGTACTGACAGGTATAGTGGTCTCTGTGCATTAGGTTTTTTCTGGTTAAAGGAATTTCTTTATAAGGGACTCTAATATATCTTCGTAAACGGATTACTGTTGGAATGTGAAAATCTGGGTAAATAACTTTTCCATTATGTTCTACCTGTTCTGCTTTACCTTTGAAAATTAAAACTACTGCTCTTTTCCAGTTACAAATATTTAATGGTTCATAAGATGCATTTAAAACTAAAACTTTATTTTTCGAATTATTCATTAAGATTTTCTCTCTTTTGAATTGTATTTTTAATCATGATTTTCAAATTTTCATTTTCAATGGTTAACACTATTTTAAAATGTTTTCTGATCCATTGAAAGGTTGTCTAGAAAAATAATAGTCTATTGCACTTAAAACAGCTTTATTTCCACTTAAAAGCTTGTTTATATTAATTTACCCGTAAGTTTTTTTATTTAAGCGTTTTTTAAGGAAATAGTAGCTTTAACCAGGCTATAATTAACTTTGTTTAAACAAAGAATAAGAAAAAATGAATTTAAGCCCCCCTTTTTTTATAAATAATAAAGATTTTGATGATAAACCAAAAGAAGCATGTGGTGTTTTTGGCATATTTGCACCTGGTGAAGAAGTAGCTAGACTTACTTTTTTTGGACTTTATGCGCTACAGCATAGGGGACAGGAGAGCTGTGGCATAGCGGCTTTTGACGGGGGTAATGTTTCATTGCATAAAGATCTTGGACTGGTCAGTCAGGTATTTAATGAAGATATACTTTTAAAACTAAAAGGTGATTTAGCTGTAGGCCATACCAGGTATTCAACCACAGGATCAAATAATTTAAAAAATGCCCAACCCATACTTGTTTCTTATAAAAATATAAAACTAGTACTTGCACATAATGGAAATCTTGTTAATGCTACAGCGCTTAGAGATTTTCTTATAAAAAAAGGACATGGTTTTGAATCCACCACAGATAGTGAAGTAATGGCGAAATTAATAATTCATGAACTGAGTAATGGCAAGGAATTGAAATTAGCAACTCACGATGCCTTCAAACAATGTCAGGGAGCTTTTTCTGTAGTTATAGGTACAAATGAACATTTAATAGCTATAAGAGATCCCGACGGTGTCAGGCCTCTTTGTCTAGGGATAAATACTAAAGGACAGTACATAATTGCATCTGAAACATGTGCGCTGGATATTATTGGAGCTTCATTTGTCAGGGATATTGCACCCGGAGAAATTCTTTTTATAAACCGCCTTCAAAAACTTGATTCTAACTTTTTTGTTCCATCTATAAAACCTCATCACTGTATTTTTGAATTAATTTACTTTTCTAGACCCGATAGCACTTTTAAAGGACTAAGCATTTATCACTTTAGAAAAGAACTTGGCAGGCAGCTGGCTATAGAATCTCCTATTGAGGCTGATTATGTAATATCTGTACCTGATTCTGGAACACCGGCAGCAATTGGTTTTGCAGAAGAATCAAAACTCCCATTTTCTGAAGGACTGATTAAAAATAGGTATATTGGCAGAACTTTTATTCAGCCATCTCAAATGCTAAGAGAATTAGGAATAAGATTAAAATTAAACCCTCTTAGAGATATTATTGCAGGCAGAAGAATAGTAGTGGTAGATGATTCCATTGTTAGAGGGAATACGTCCCGAAAAATAGTTAAACTCTTAAGAGATTCCGGTGCAAAAGAAATTCATATGAGAATAAGTTCTCCTCCGGTTCAATGGCCTTGTTTTTACGGAATAGATATTGACTCACGGGATCAGTTAATTGCTGCTAAAAACAACACAGATGAGATTACAAAATTTATAGGAGCTGATACATTGAAATATATAAGTCATGCAGGGATGATAAGAGCAACCAGTCTAAACCGGGAAACCTTTTGTACAGCATGTTTTAGCGGTGAGTATCCCATAAACATTCCTTCTGAGCTTGAAGGCGCAAAATACAGATACGAGAATTACGAAAAAATCACAAAAAATTAAAGAATGGTTGAAGCAAACAATAAAAAAGTAAAAGATCTAAAAGCTTATCGAACGATAAGATCCATCCAAAGTTTAAAACTTAAAAAACATACCAGGATAAACCGTATACATATCCTTCTTGATTTATATGAGTGTGCAGATAAATCTATAGGTAAAGCCAGTTTACTTGAGCAAAGAATAAAAAAAGTTTTAAATCAGTTTCAGCTTGAACCTAAAATTCAGACTTTTTATCAGTTTCAACCTTTTGGTGTAACTGCAATTGTAGGTGCACAGGGCATACAGTTCACCATGCATACATGGCCTGAATATAATTCAGCAGCAGTGGATCTTTATTGTTTTAATTCAAGAAAAGTTGCTATGCAAATCTGCGATCAAATTAGAAATGTGCTTAAATCATCTGAATATGAGATGAAAGTCAAGAGACGTTAACTGTATTTTTTCAAGGCTAAAACAGTGTTATGTCCGCCAAAGCCAAGAGATGAAATAAGTGCTGCATTTACGTTTTGTTCTCTAGCTTTATTAGGAACATAATCTAAATCACAATCTGGATCTGGGGTTTGGTAATTAATTGTTGGGGTAATTATTCCGTTTTTAATAGTGTGTGCGCATACTGCAACCCCGCATGGACCTGCTGCACCTATTAAATGTCCGGTCATGGATTTGCTGCTTGAAACTGCAAGTCTTTTAGCATGCTCACCAAATACTTTTTTTATTGCCATGGTTTCTCTGGCGTCATTTAAAGGAGTAGATGTTCCATGAGCATGAATATAATTTATTTCTTCAGGTTTAATTTCTCCATCTTTAAGGGCTTCAATCATTGCTCTGGCTGCGCCATCCCCTGTTTCATGTGGAGCTGTAATATGTGAAGCATCACATGTTGCGCCGCCGCCTATTACCTCAGCATAAATTTTTGCACCTCGTTTTTTTGCATGTTCAAGCTCTTCAAATGCAAAAATAATAGCTCCTTCTCCCATTACAAAACCATCTCTTTCTTTACTGAAAGGGCATGAAGCCATTTCTGGAGGGCACTGTCTTTTTGACAATGCTCCCATATTACTAAAAGAAGCCATACTTAAAGGATTAATAGTGCATTCAGTTCCACCGGTAATTACAATGTCTGCTTTATCTAATCTTATCCAGTTTAATGCATCCAGCATTGAATCAAGACCGCTGGCACAGGCTGTTGAGTCATTTTTAGCTCTGCCCTTTAATCCCCATAAAATACCTATGTAGCCAGATGGTGCATTTGGCATGAGGCGGATAATGGATCTTACTCCCATCTTTTTTTGTCCGTATTTTAACATGATGATTTGGTCATTGCAGGTAGTATTGATTCCACCAATTCCGGTTCCTACAAAGGTGGATACCCTTTCAGTATTCATAGTAGTAAAATCAAGTGAGGCATCTTCAATTGCAAGTTTTGCTGCTACCACAGCAAATTGAGTGACTTTATCCATGTCTTTTTGCATACTTTTAATTAGTTTGGGATCGTTAAAATATTTTTCAGGTGAGAAATCTTTTATTTCACCGGCAATGCTTATGTCTATTGCCTTCCATTCGTCAGAGTCAGCACTTTGAATTCTGGACACACCGCTTTTGCCGGCTTTAAGATTTGACCAGAAATCTAAATTCCCAATTCCAACATTGGTTACAGGACCAATGCCGGTTATAACTACTCGTTTTTTCATTTTATTTATATAGCTCAAGACAAGCTTGAGCTTCCCGCGGTCAATCCCTTTCGTTTGAACGGATTTGCCGAATAAATCGGACAAATCCTTTAATTATGAAAGCAATCTCATTTGCTTATTTATGTTATGTAATGCAAAATAAACTTGCAAACAATAAGCATTAAACATTATACATTGCTAATTATTTGACTGAAGCGTAATACCCTGCAGTCTTGCTGCAGGGATATAAGCGAAGGAAAACAAATGACTTCCTTATAATGCGACGACCGTTGCTGCAGGCAAAAATCGGCGTAATACCATGTAGTCTTGCTACATGGATAGCCGATTTTAGGGAAGTCGTTTATTTTTGAATAGGTTGGTTAGTTAGATTTTTTAAGAGGTCAGGCTTTTTAGCAATACTTTCTATTCCATGTTTTAGAGCATATAATACTGCCTGAGTACGATCATTTACGCTTAGTTTAGTAAATATATTATTTATATGTGTTTTTACTGTTGATTCACTTATAAACAAAAGCTTGGATATTTGTTTATAGTTTATCCCTTGTGTAAGTGAATGTAATACTTCTGTCTCTCTGTCAGTAAGAAGACTTAACAAGCCAATATCGTTTCTTGACTCTGATTTTTGTTCGACAAGTAATCTTCTTAATTCAAATGCAGATCGTCCACATATAAATAATTGATCTTTTAAAGCTTGCCTAATTGCAAATTCAACAGACTCAACAAAATTATCCGACCAGATAATTGCATCCACATTTGCAATGAGATAATTTAAAATTCTTCCGGTATCATTATCATTGATTGTGAGAATTATTTTTGTTCCGGGAGAAACTTGTTTTGCTTTTGTAACTACTTCAACAATGTCTATTACACCTGGCAGACTAGATGATATAAAAAGAAAATTTGGTTTGTGATTTTCAAGTTCCAGAATGACGCTTTCTTTAGTATTGATTTGTGTTTTACTTGGAAACACTTTTAAATTATTCAAAAGATTGAAAAAGTTTAAGCTTGTTAAAGAAGGATTTAAACTTATTAGGGCTGTACTTTGCTGATGCATAAAATGTCTCCTATTTCGCAATTAAATAACAGGTTGCAAATATGTTTTAGGCAATTTCAAGGGTTTGCTATCAGGGGAACCCCTAAAGATACTTGCATTATGATTAAATGTAGTTAAAGTTAGATAAATAAAAATGCTTAAGCTTAAATTTATTCAATCTAGAGGCGAATTAAGCCAAAATTTGAGGTTTTAGCTTTGGCTTGAATCTCTATTCATGATTCTTTCTTGTAAGTGAATGGTTAAGGTTTGAATAATTTTTTTTGCGTCTGAATCTCGAAAGTATAAAGGACTTACGCAAAAATGAACTGCGGTATGGTGCCCTGAGCGACGTGTGC
>Ga0155197_123_pt1 | contig 16325 bp, 18 predicted proteins | sample RifCSPhighO2_02_FD_106165 | JGI IMG/M metagenome (GOLD analysis project Ga0155197, IMG submission 106165) | Candidatus Melainabacteria bacterium RIFCSPHIGHO2_02_FULL_34_12 | reverse complement strand
TTCCATACTCTAGTTCATAAGAAACTTTTTCAGTTTTTGATGGCAGCTTTCCTGGTTTTCTTATCGGTATAAACCCTTTTCCCATTTTATAAGCAAGCGCACTTCCGAAAATAAAGCCCCGGGATTCTATACCTGCAACATAATCTATTTTTTGTTTTTCAAAGTGTTTTGCAAGTAAATCAATGCAATGTTTAAATGCTTCTGGATGCTGAAGAACAGTAGTAATATCTTTAAAAACTATTCCTTCACGTGGAAAATCTGGCACATCTCTAATTTTTGATTTAATTAAATCAGTATGTTCTTTCACGATGGTTTATTTATAGCCCTCGACTGTAGATACATGCCGCGGCATGTATCTACCAACAAAAACACCATTCTTCTTTAACATTTCCTCTAAAATCAAGATATCTTCTCTCATTAAAAACCCTCGGAATTTTTGTATTTGTTTTAGTTCAGAAACAAACAAAGTATATTCTATTAGATCTGAGAAATCTTGTCTGTCAGGTGTCATAATTTCAATTGTTAAATCCCCTTCTTTTTTTTCAAGAGCCAGAAATCCTGTATGCTTAAGCAATTCAAGCGCATAAGCAAGTGAATACTTATTTAATCCAATGGCTGATTGAAGTTCTAGTTCATTTACAATACTGCTTCTGTTATTTTTTATAAATTTAAGCATCCCTATTAAACGTTTTAAAATTTCACCTGGCTCTGTGTAAAAAGATTCATTACTAAATGCAAAATAAATTTCCTTTGCATCAGATCTTTTTATTACATCAAATAAAATATATTCGTCAGGCGGACACTCAAGTAAAACAAGTTTCTTACAGTTTTGGATATTTCCACGGGAGTTTGTTTTTAAAGGCAAATGATTTTTTTGTTCTGTCTCGGCGAAATAAAGGACTTGCCCAGATGAAAAAAGATTTATGCAATCCTGTGTTCTGCCCCTATAGTCAAATAATTTAATTTCCTCATTCGCTGATACGTTCTCCTGTCCTCTCGCCGATACGCCGATACGCCGACACGCCGTTACGTTCTCTACGTCCTTAACCTCAAGCTGAATAAAGTTTTCACCATTAAAGAAGTTAATCTTTGGAGTATAAGCGATTTTTATTCTGTCTCCTGATTTAAGTTGAACTTTTTGATTATAATTCCAGATTAGTGCTTCAAATGTTCTATTCGCCGATACGCCGTTACACCGGCTCGCCGTTACGTTCAATTTCAGATGCTGTCCGTTTTTACCGATTTGCCTGATTCCGACTATCTCGACTTCATCACTTGCAAAAATCGGCAGAGGATTTGCAAGTCCATATGGCGATAGCTTATAGATTTTTTCTATTAAACTAAAATCTAAATAAACAAGCGGCAATTCCAGATCAATGTTTAAAATCGGACCCATATCTGAATTAACTAAAAGATCATTTACATAGTTTTTAAAATCAGAAATAAAATAATTTAAATTTTCAGGTTTTATGCTAAGTCCGCAGGCTGCCTTATGACCGCCGAATTTTTCAAGGTGGGTTGAATTTTCTACCAATGCTTCCACGATATTAAGCTTCTCAATACTACGCCCTGAACCACGTGCAATGTTTTGTTCTTTATCTATTGCTATTAATATAGTAGGCAGGCTGAACTTTTCAACCAATCTTGATGCAACAATTCCAATTACTCCGTGATGCCAGTTTTCATTTGCAAGAACAATACATTTATCTTTTTCAAAATCTATTTGTTCAGAAGCAAGAATTACAGCTTCTTTAAGAGTTTCTTCGCATAGAGATTGTCTTTCTCTGTTTTGAGCTTCAAGCTCACATGCTATCTGAACTGCTTCAAGTAAGTTATCAGTGGTTAATAATTTAACTGCAAGTTTTGCATCTGTTAATCTGCCTACAGCATTAATTCTGGGTGCTATTCCAAAACCAATATGTTCAACGTTTGGTGTACTGGCCGTTTTGTTCTTATTAACCACACATGCTTTAAGGAGTTCTTGTAGACCTACTTTCTTTGTAGCCGCAAGTTTTGGAAGACCGATTTGAACCAGATATCTGTTCTCATCTACTAGCGGAGCAAGGTCTGCAATCATTCCTAAAGTAACAAGATCAAGCAGATCTTCTTTAGTAATTCGCCCATTCGCCGGTTCGCCGGTTCGTTCTTCTAATATTGCTTCTGCTAATTTATACGCTACGCCAACGCCGGGTAAAAAATGAAGTTTGTGATTTTCGGGCAAGAGTTTTGGATTTAGAACTGCAACTGCAGGAGGAAGTATTTCAGGCAATGAATGATGATCTGTTACAATTACATCCATTCCAAGTGAATTTGCCAGCTCAATTTCTTTATGATTGGTAATTCCGCAATCACAAGTGATTAGTAGAGACGCGCCGCGGTGCGTCTTTTTATGATCATTAGCAATAGTTTTGACTGCTTCATTGTTTAATCCATATCCTTCAGTTAAACGGCTTGGAATGTAATAATCTATCTCATCTGTAAATTGTCTAAGTGCAATTAAAAGACAGGAAGTAGAAGTAACGCCATCTACGTCATAATCACCATAAATAGTAATCTTTTCTTTGTTTTTTATTGCTTGTATTATCCTGTTCTTAGCTTTTTCCAGATCTGGTATTTCCTCAGGTTTTGATTCTTTATAAAACTCAGGAAATAAATAAGATTTTGCTTTTTCTGAAGAATCTATATTTCTATTTAAAAGTAATTTAGCAACTACTTCAGAACCAAAGGCAATATCAAGAAACTCTTTTGAAATTTCTTTATTTTCTTTTACAACCCATTTATATTTCATTTCTTAGTTAAAAATTAAACTAATCCAAATCATAACACTTGGACAAAAGCATAAAAAAAGGGAATAACCAGCTATGTAACCAATGGTTACAGTAAAGACAGGCACATTTAAAGGTTGCAACATTTTTCATAAAAACACTTCTTTATTACTATATTATGAAGAAGAAATAAAATGGGTAAAATACAAATAGATTTCCTGAAAAACTTATAACTTTATACTTGCAACTTACGATTTAAAAGCCATGCCAACCTTCACATACAAAGCACGCGATAACAGAGGAGAACTTAAAGAATCTTCTATACTTTCTGATACTCCGGAAAATGCAAAAGTTGCTTTAAAGCAACAGGGACTTTGGGTGCTAGATATTAAACAATTAGATGACGCTCCACGGGAAAATCCATTTACAAGTACATCTGCTAAAAAAGAAACATCAGAAGAATTGGAACCAGGCGTAAAATCAGCCTCACCAAAAAAAGACCCATCATCATTTCAGGAATTCCTAGAAAAATATCAACCAATATCCTTAAAAGACATGGTTATATTTACCAGACAGTTTGCTTCAATGGTTGAATCTGGAGTTGCAATGCTTCGGGCATTGAACGTTATGACAGACCAGACTCAAAATCCACGGTTAAAAAAAGCACTAGTGCAGGTTAAATATGACATAGAACAAGGAAGCACATTATCTGATGCACTGGAAAAGCACTCTAAAATTTTTGATCGACTATTTATCTCAATGATAAAAGCAGGTGAAGCCGGCGGTGTATTGGATCAGGTATTAAATCGGCTTGCACTTTTTATGGAAGAGCGAAGCCGTTTAACCCAACAAGTGAGAGCTGCAATGACTTATCCAGTAGTAGTTATGGTAATTGGAGTAGGTGTTTTTTATGCAATGCTTACTCTTGTGCTGCCAACTTTTCAGGGACTGTTTGATTCTCTGGGAAGTGAACTTCCAGCTTATACACAATTTCTCATAGCTATTAGTGTATTTTTAAGATCGTGGTACATACTGCTTATAATTGCTTTAATTATAGGCAGTATCTGGTCAGTAAAAAAATGGTATGAAACTAAAGAAGGTAGATTTGTAATCGACCTTAGCATGCTTAATATTCCGGTCCTTGGTGATATATTTAAAAAAGTTGCAGTAGCAAGATTTACCAGAACCTTTGGAACACTTACGAAAAGCGGTGTTCCAATAGTAACAGCGCTGGAAGTAGTTAAAGAAGCTGCAGGAAATGCTGTGCTTGCCCGGGCAGTAGAGGCTGTTCAGGTAAAAGTTCAGGAAGGCGGAACCATAAATGGTCCAATGAGTGAAAGTAAAATATTTCCACCCATGGTAACTCAGATGGTTGCAATAGGCGAAGAAACAGGGCAGCTTGAAAATATGCTTGAAAAGGTTGCAGACTTTTATGATATAGAGGTAGCTACTGCAGTTGAAGGATTAACTTCTCTTATGGAACCTATTATGATTGTTACACTTGGCGGATTAGTTGGCGCAATTGTAATTGGGATGTATCTACCAATGTTTACTATTATTTCGAAGATTCAATAACGTAGATATGTCCCATTGGGGCATATCTACTATTTCTTTTTTTTCTTAGAATATTTTCTGCTTATCTCATCCAGTATATTTCTAGGATCTGCCATGACAAATGGGTTTGTAAGCATAGTGGGAAGATGTTGTAATTTTTTTAAATCACCTGCAATATCAGAAACTTTTTGAGAGATGGTAGCCATTGCTCCAAATGCTCCAATTTTTGAGGAGTCATTTAGTTCTTTTATTAAACCTTCAAGCTCTTTTGTTAAGTCTTTATATAAACGATCAATTAATTCCTGATCCAATGCTCTTGTGGATTGTTGTGATTCGTTTTTTTGATGTGCTTTCATTCTTAGATATTTCTTAATTTTACCTTAACAAAGTGCTTTGTAAGCAGGTTTGTATATTAGTAATCATAGCTTTTTCAGAAGGAAATTAAAAGATTTAAAAGCTATTCTTAGATAAAAAAAAGTTAATCTTCAGAAAAAAATCCATTAAATCAATGGTTAAAATATAAAAACAGACAGGAGTATTAAATAAAATTCAGGTTCATTCGAATAATAAGTGACATAAGACTTTACGCTTTATCAGTCCTTAAGTATTTTGGATGAAATAATAATTTACAACAATTGTTATTTAAAACACTATAAAGTCCTAATTAGATTAAAATTAAGCAATCTAATGGATGTTAAAAAAGTTAGTTTAGTTATTGTAGGTTTTATCTGGTTTTTAGTTGGAATTGGCTTATCAATTGCAGGTATTATATGGATATTAAAACTTGGCTTTGGGCCTAAGCTTGTAATTTTTACTACTGTTGCAACTTTGATAGGAACTTTAAAAGGAAAATTTGTGCTTTCTAAAGTAGCAAGTAAATATTACAAACGTGCTGATCTTATTGAGTTTAATAAAAACGATATACTTCTTGGCTGGATAAAAGTATTAGGTATAAGAGGTTTTATTCTTATTAGTATTATGATGGGTTTAGGCTATTATTTGCGTCACTTTAGTAACATCGATAGACCAATTTTAGGAATTATCTACCTAGCAGTTGGTATTGCTTTAGTGTATGCTAGTAAAATATTTTTTGATAACAAAGATTAGTTAACTAGTTTGATTTTAAAAGAGGATTTATAAATGTCAGCAACTACATTTGAAGAATTAAAAATTAAATCCCAGCACAAATTAATTAAAGATTCAGAAGTAACCTGCAAGCTCTTAGCAAAATTAAAAGACGGATACTTAGTTGATATTAATGATGAGTGGGAAGGTACAGTTCCAAATAATCATTTAGGTCAAAATGGAGAAGAAACCCATATAGGTGATTTATTCCAGGCAATGGTTATTTCTGGTCCTGATAAAAGCGATAGATATGTTGTTTCAAATAGAACACTGAAAGAAAAGGCTGTTTGGGAAAAATTAGAAAAATTAAAAGCAGACAGTCATTCATTAAAAGTAACTATAGCTAAGGTTATAAAAGGCGGAGTTGAAATATTTATTGAAGGTGTAAGAGCATTTTTGCCCGGTAGATATATAAGACTTCCTGGAGTTAGTCAGGAGAACTGGGTAAATCAGGAAATTGAAGTGCTTATTGAAGAGCTTGATTATAAAGAAAAGAAAATAATTTTAAACCAAAAAAAAGCACTGGATGTTGAAAAGCAAAAACGTGCAGAAGTAGCTATTCACAGACTAAATGAAGGAGATATTGTAGAAGCACCGGTATTAAGAATTGCTGATTTTGGCATTTTTGTGGATCTTGGTGGTCTGGATGGACTGGTCCCGGCATCAGAGCTTAGCTGGGGAAGGTTTAATCATCCTCGCGATGTTGTAAAAGTCGGGCAGATAATACAGGCAAGAATTTTCAGGATAGAAAAAGAAAATTTAAGAGTGGCACTCAGTGTTAAGCAATTATTAGGTGATCCATGGGAACAAATTGAAAATGAATTTCAAACCGGAACCGAAGTAACAGGAAAAGTAATTAGCTCAGCGTCATTTGGTTTCTTTGTAGAGCTAAAACCCGGAGTGGAAGGGCTATTACATATATCTGAGATTCCAGAAGATAAAGAAAAACCAAAGGTTGGTTCAGTTATAACCACAAAACTTATAAAAATTGATACTGAGCAAAAAAAAATTGGTCTTTCTCTCAGAGGAATTGAGCATAAACAAAAAGAACAAGTTTCAGAAGATAATCAGAATGAAACAGTTCAGGTCGTAGAATCATCAGTTTTAAATGAACAAAACAATTCAGAAAATAATGCTACTGAGCAATCAGCTGAAGCTCAAAGTTAGTAAGGAGAAAAAATTGACTACACAGGAACTTCAATTAATTTCAAAAGACATTCAAAAAACTGTTTTAAAGGCAGTAGCTGAGTACCCGAATCTATCTATTGATGAACTCTCATTAAATTTAAAGAATACTGGCAGTAAAATCACCACCGATGAGGTCTTGCAGGTTATTCAAAGTATCTCGCCGAATAAAAACTGGCATAGAGCTACAGAAGAAGAATTACAAAAAGAGATACTTGATTATTTGTGGACATTAGAATCTCAAATCCTCTTTTTGTTACCTTCAAAACAAAAAGATACAACCACAGCTGAGTTTAATCAGATTAGACTTCAAAACAAACAAGTAAAGGTTCCTAAAGACCTTATTAGACACATTCAAAGCCTTCTTTATGTAGAAAGTAAAAACCTGCCTAAGTTCAGAAAATTTGAAAAAGATCTTACTATACTTAACGATATTGAACCAAATATTCAAGCTGCATGGGCTGTAAGAATAGTTCTGGCTGGTTTAAGCACTGATTCAATTACTTCATATGAAGGTTTTTCTTCCCTTCTTATGAATCAATTTAAAGAAAAGTTTCCTGTTCTTTCTGAAAAAGTAGGCAAAACTCTTCAAAGAATATGTGACAGGTTTGTAGAGAAATATTTTCCAAAAAACAGTCCTAGTACTAAATTAGCAGAACTGATTTTATTAAATCAAACCATTTATCATAACTATAAAAAAGCCTTGGACATTAATTTCAACCAGCAAGTCGATATTCAGGATCAGAATAAACTACTCCAAAACATAGTTGACAAACTTAAAAAAGCTCAGGAGATTGTTGCAGAATCACATGAGGGTGGATTTTTAGGTAAGTTATTTTCAGGAAAAGTTAAAAATAAAGACGGTGTAATAAGCATTATTAATGAAGTTATTGAATCTCTTAATGAAGTAAATGAAACAAATAATAAATCAAACCGAACTGTAAGCGAAAAAGTGCTGCTTATGCAAAAACTCCAATCTGATTATGACAATATCACTTTTGTAAAAAGTCAGCTTGAAAAGGACTTGCATGCTTTAAATGATAAATTAACAATTTCTGAAGATAAAAATTCAAATATAGAAAAAGAATTACAGGATAAAACAGAATCTCTTGAAAAGGCATATGAAAAAATCGCAGTTCTCCAGCAAAAAACTGATTCAATTCCTAATCTCGAATCAAAAGCTAATTTGCTTAGAGAAGAACTTAATACTGCAAAAGATTTGGCACTTAGATTATATTTACGGATAACTAAAATTAAAGCTGATTTACTCAGACAAAATAACGACAAATCAAAAAATCCAAAAAACGGCACCGAACAAAAAAATAACAATGGAAATCACCATACCGTGCATAAAGTTCAACAAGACCCTGCAACTGGTCAGACTACAGTTACTACTGAATCTACCTGACACAGGTGCTTTCAACTAATTTAATGTCATTAGGAACATCTACTGCTGGATAAGCTTTAGGCACAATTTCAAGTTTAATTTTTACACCGTTTTCTAGCATTCTAAGCTGTTCAAGTTGTTCAGCAACTTCAAGAGCTGATTGAGGCAATAAATTAAATTGTAAAATAGTTTCTCGGGTATATGAATAAATTCCCAGGTGCCTGTAGTACTGAATGTCTTTTCTGTTTTCTCTATTATATGGAATCTGAGATCTGGAAAAATAAAGTGCATATCTGTCCTTATCAAAAACTACCTTTACAATATTTGGATTAGTCAGATCTTTACTGTCTGTTAAAGGAGTAACTAAACTTGCCATAGATGCTGATTTATTTATTAATGGCTCAAGCACTTTATCTATATAAGAACTCGGAATAAGAGGTTCATCTCCCTGAAGATTAACTATGTATTTAATATCTGGATGGTTTTTAACTACTTCACATATTCTGTCTGTGCCGCATTTATGATCTTTTGATGTTAAACAGACTTCAATCTTCTTGCCTTTCGCCGATACGCCGATACGCCCTACCGCCGATACGATTCTTTCATCCTCAGTAGCAACAATTATTTTATTTGGAAGTTTTGCTCCCTTTGCAGCATTTACGACCCATTCAATCATTGGTTTTCCATTAATCAGAGCAAGAGGCTTTCCAGGAAAGCGTGTACTTTCATAACGTGCTGGAATTATGACGGCTGTTGTCATAGAGAAATTATAGCTTAGAACCAGTAGAGACTTTGTATACAGTGTCTCTACAACCCCATCCTTGTTTCTGTAAGTGGAAGTATTTCTTCCATTGTTTTAAATACTTTTTTTAAAAGATCACAGACATGTTCAGGTTTTAATGTAGGCTCCTGATCATCTCCCTTTTTCTTAACTGAGCTGTTTATATAAGCTACAACAATATCTTTTGTAGCTTTTAATTTCTCCTCATTGGACACATTTTTTAAAGCTGACATATTTGTTTCCTCCTTTTGAATAAGATAACACGTCTTTGTCATTGCGAGGAGATCCCTCGCTTCACTCGGGACAGGCTCCGCAATCCCGAGCTATATACGCAAATTCGATCGAGATTGCTTCACCCTCCTTCGGAGGGCTCGCAATGACATGAGACGTTATAATGTTCCTATGCCAAAGAAAAAAAAATCCAGCTCTAAAGTAATTAAATTATTGGTTTTACACGGACCAAATTTAAATATGCTGGGTAAAAGAGAAAAAAATGTTTATGGAAAAATAAGTCTTGAAAAAATAAATAATGAACTTAAAAATGAAGCAAAAAAAATCAATGCTGAGCTTGAAATAAAACAATCAAACATTGAGGGTGAACTTGTAAACTTCATTCAGAAAGCAAGTAAAAATGGAATTAAAGGAATACTAATAAATCCTGCTGCATATACACACACCAGTGTTGCTATACGTGATGCACTACTGGCAGTAAAAATACCAACAGTAGAAGTACATCTGTCTAATATTTATTCGAGGGAAGAATTCAGGCATAAATCATTGATAGCACCTGTAGCAGTCGGACAAATTACTGGTTTTGGTAAAGAGAGCTATTTACTTGGATTAAAAGCATTAGTAACTAAAATATCGTAGTATAGGCGTAGAGGCAGGATTTATTCCTACCCATCTAACGTTTGACGAAAAAACACTATGACCGATCTAAATGAAGATGTTGCAAGTGAAATAACCACTGATCCCTGGCGTCGTAAGGCTACTACTACTGCCAGATATGATCTCTGTAGTAAATGTGAATACTTTGTTGCCCAGAAACCATACATGCCGGGAATTAGGTGCAGATTTAATTTAAGACCGGATGTGATTTTTGAGGAAGACAGAGCAATTGCAAAATGTGATGTTTATAAAGCAAAAATCTAGCTAGTCTTCATTTCTTCTTCCATTGCTTTGGAATTTAATAAACCAGCATATATAGCAATTGCAGTTGCCTGTGAACGGTTTGATATTCTGAGTTTTATAAAAATACTTGAGATGTGATTTCTAACTGTTGATGTGCTTAGTACAAGCAGTTGAGAGATTTCTTTGTTTGTTTTCCCCTGGGCCAGATGTATCAGAATTTCCTTCTCTCTGTTTGTTATGGGAAGCTCTCTAGGTAAATCAGACATTCTATTTACAAAACCCAGATCAAGTAGATTTTTTTCTTTGATGTCCATTTTGTCTTTCTCTCCTTGCAAAGATCATATAATTAAGTCATGATAAAGATACTAGAAATAATTGTTTAAGGAACTACTAAGATCTCATACCTAAGTAAGATTTCCTTTACATAGTTTAATAAAGTATTTAAATCGAATGAAAACATTTTTAATAAATACTTTAATAGATAAAAGTACTATTGACGTTTAATAAAATGATAACTGTAGCTTAGGTTTTTAGAAATCTTCCTTCTTCTATAAATGTTTCAGGAGTAATTAAGCCTGAATAAATTGCAATTGCTGTTGCTTGTGCTCTATTTGAAATTTTAAGTTTGGTGAATATATTTGAAATATGATTTCTGATTGTAGATGTACTGAGTGACAATGTATCTGCGATTTGCTTGTTGGTCTTTCCTGTACCAAGATGAACAAGTATTTCTTTCTCTCTTTTGCTTATTGGAAGGTTTGTAAGTCTTTGTACAAATGATGTGTCAAATATCACACCTTCTTGAGCTTTGGTTTCCATATTTTTCTCCTGTTGTTTTGAAACTTAATTAAATCAGCTTTGAATTCATCAATCCTAAAAGATTATGATTAAGAATTAATTAAAAATAAGGTATTTTTGAAAGCAATTAATGAAACATCAACTACATAGCTTAGGGACTTTGTCTGTGTCTAAAATTTTAGTAGATTTTGCATGTTAGGATAAATCACATAATTATGAGTAACGCTAAAGAAAAAGAAGAAGAAAAGAAAACCAAAGAAGAAATAGTCAAAGAAAACAGCAATTATTTAAGAGGGACTATTAAAGAAGAACTTTCTCAAGATACTGCTCATTTTAGCTCTGACAGTGGAAAACTCCTTAAATTTCATGGAGTCTATGAGCAGGATGACAGAGATACCAGACAGGAGAGAGTAGCTAAGAAATTAGAAAAAGAATACATTTTTATGATTAGAACTAAATTGCCCGGAGGGCAGTTAACGGCCGATCAATATTTAAAACTTAACTTAATTTGTGACAGGTATTCAAATAAAACTCTAAGAATTACTACGCGTCAAACTATCCAGTTTCACGGAATAATTAAAGGAAATCTTCGTAAGACTTTAAATGAAATAAATAAAAATTTAATTACCACATATGGCGGATGCGGTGATGTTGTGCGGAATGTAATGGCATGCCCAGTCTGTGATATAGATCCTGAATATTCAATCAATTTAAATAATATTGCTAAAGAAATTTCAAATCATCTTTTGCCAAATACAAAAGCATATTATGAAATATGGATCGATGATGAGAAGGTACCAGCGGTGGGGCGAGACGGCAAATCGGCAAAAGAAGAAGAACCTCTTTATGGAAAAACGTATTTGCCTCGAAAATTTAAAATTGGTTTAGCTTTACCACAGGATAATTGCATAGATTTATTTACACAGGACATAGGTGTGGTGGCTATAATCGAATCGGTGAAAGGGCGAGTGGGCGAAGGGGCGAAGTTACAGGGATTTAACCTTCTCATTGGGGGTGGACTTGGGCATCATCACAATAAACCTGAAACATATCCAAGATTGGCTACTGAATTATGTTTTGTAACTCCTGATAAATTAATTGACACTCTTGAAAAAATAGTTACTATTCAGAGAGATTATGGTAGTAGGGGAAATAGAAAACATGCCAGGATGAAATATCTGATAGATGACAGGGGGCTGGATTGGTTTAAAGCTGAACTGGAGAAACGTGTAGGGGTTTGCCTTGATAAACCTATGCCTGTAGCATCCTACAGAACCTGTGACCATCTGGGTTGGAATAAGCAAAACAATGGGAATAGGAAATGGTATCTTGGACTATTTATTGAAAACGGAAGAATTTGTGATCAGGACGGAAGAAAAATCAAATCAGGACTTAAAGAAATAATTGAAAAATTTCAACCTGATATCAGGCTTACTCCGCAGCAAAACATTATTCTTACTAACATAAATGAAGAAGATAAAGAAGAAATTAATCAACTTGTTCAGAAACACAAAATATTTACAAAAGAAATAGTTTCAAAAATAAGAAGAAACTCTATGGCATGTGTAGCATTGCCTACCTGTGGTCTGGCATTGGCTGAGGCTGAACGTGCACTTCCTGGTGTTATGGATGAGCTGGAAGAAATGGGTTTTGGAGATGAAGAGATTTCTATTAGAATGAGTGGATGTCCAAATTCCTGCTCCAGACCTCCTGTAGCAGAGCTTGGAATTATAGGAATGAGCACTGATAAATATAATATTTATATTGGCGGGGATTTTAACGGGACCAGGCTGAATAAAACATATAAGGAAAGTGTTGCAGGAAAAAATCTGGCTGGTGAAATTGCACAGCTAATCCGTGAATATCACAGCAAATGTAAATCAGGTGAAAGATTTGGAGATTTTTATAATAGAATTAGGCTCAAAGATTTTAACGAATTAGTTTAATTATCATTAAATTAGCAAGATACATATTAATCCTTTGTAAAAGGGCTACAATAAATACTATTAAGGTAATCAAGGTAGGTAAACTTATGCAATTCAAAATTTTGTATTTAACTTTTATTTTAGTTCTTGGATTTTTTAATCAGGCTTATGCACAAGAAGGAAATTTTAGCCAGCCAATTCCAAATCAATATATTATTGAATTCAATGATACTGAAGAAGATGTTGTAACAAAGGCAGTTAAATTAGCTAATAAACATGGTTTGCATAATCTGAATATTTATAACCATGTTTTAAAAGGTGCACAAGTCATAATTCCTCCAGGAAAAGAAAAAGATCTTCAGAATGATCCTGATGTAAAAAATTTAGTTCAGGATTTTACAATTTCTGCAAATGATAAGCCTTCAGAACCTGGTAACCCTGGAATGGGTGGTGGTTCTACAACATCATCAGGTCAAATTATACCTACCGGTATAAACTGGATTGATGCAGAACTAAATACTACAAATGAAGGTTCTGGAGTGAAGGTTGCTGTGCTTGATACAGGAATAGATTTTAGTCATCCAGATTTAATGGTGAATATTTCTCTGAGCAAGGATTTTACTAATGATGGTACAAGTGGAAATGACAATAATACTGCTAAAGGAATTAAAGGACATGGAACCCATGTAGCAGGTGTTATAGCAGCACTTGATAATAATATTGGAGTATTAGGGGTAGGTTCACAGATTGCTCTGGTCTCAGTCAAAGTTTTAGATAGAACAGGTAGTGGAAGTTTTGGTTGGATAATAGCAGGGCTTGATTATGTAACTGGAACAGGTACTATTAGTGTTGCAAATTTAAGCCTAGGTGCTCTTGGTGGAACAAATCCTACTCAATCTTTTATAAATGCAAGTAATCTTCTACATCAGGCAGTTCAGCGAGCAGTAAATGCAGGTGTAGTTGTAGTTGTAGCTGCTGGAAATGAATCAGTAAATGTGACTGAAAGTAATGCAGTACCTGCAATGTATCCTGAAGCAATTAGTGTATCGGCACTTGATGATCGCGATGGTATTCAAGGAAACGATAAATGGGCATCTTTCAGTAATTTTGGTTCTGAGGTTGATATTATTGCTCCTGGAGTAAACATACTTTCAACTGCACTTGGTGGTGGCACTAGCTCATTATCAGGAACAAGTTTTTCATCTCCTTATGTTGCAGGAACAGTTGGTCTTTATATTGCAAGGAATGGAAGTCCATCAAATGGTGATGCCAGACTTTTAAGCTCACTTATTAGTGCTATTTCCCAGATAAGAGTACCTTTATCTGGAGAGCCTTCAGATGGCTATACCGAATCTTCTTGCTATGCAAATGGTGTTGCACTTAAATAATAATTTATCTTTTTTCTATAATTTTTTTTGCAACATATTAAACTGAATGATGTCTAAGAATCTATGACATTGATTAGAAATATTTCACGTGCATTCCGACATAAAAACTACCGCTATTATTTTTTCTGGCAGTTTTTATCATTTGTAGGGACATGGATGCAGGGCACTGCACAGAGCTGGCTGGTTTACAGATTAACGGAATCTGCATTTTTCCTGGGTGCAGTTAGCTTTGCAGGGGCAATTCCTGCAATATTTCTAGCGCCTATTGCTGGTGTAGCAGCTGATCACTTTAAGAGAAAAAATATTTTATTAATTACACAGACTATGTGCCTAGTGCATGGAATTGTTATTACTGTACTTTATTTTACACATGTAATTAATGAATGGCATATATTTTTTCTGGCTATTTTTCTGGGCATTGCAAATTCATTTGATATGACTGCCAGGCAGTCTTTAATTCCTCTTTTAATATCAAAAGAAGATCTTACTAACGCCATTGCACTGAATTCTTCCATGTTTAATGGTGCAAGAATGATAGGACCTGCTGTAGCAGGATTTTTAATAGCTGGTTTTGGAGAAGGTTTATGTTTTTTATTAAATGTTTTTAGTTATGTGCCCATAATTACATTTCTTCTTCTTGCAAAAATTAATGAACAAATAATTAAAAAATCTTCTTCAGCCATTAAACATTTAAAAGAAGGGCTTTTATTTGCATGGGAAAATAAACCTCTTAGGACTTTACTTATGATGGTGGGAGCATTTAGCTTCTGGGGAGTTTCATTTACTTCTCTTATGCCAATTTTTAGTGATCAGGTGCTTCACAGCGGAGCACGTGGGTTGGGTATTTTAAGCGGGCTTTCAGGTCTTGGAGCAGTTAGTGGAGCTATATTTTTAGCTTCAAGAAAACATGTCATTGGAATAAAAAAAATTATTGCAGCTTGTGCGCTGACAGGCAGCATTAGTTTACTTATATTTGCAATATCTAAAAGCTTTGTTCTTTCAGGCATCTTGCTTTTAATTTCAGGATTTAACTTTATAGTAATTTTTGCAGGCAGTAATACCCTTCTTCAGGCACTTACTCCTGATAATTTGCGTGGAAGAGTAATTAGCCTTTTTTCTACTATGTTAATGGGCATGTATCCTTTAGGCAGCCTAGTGATAGGCTATCTTGCTCAGAAAATGGGTGTTTCTTTTGCAGTTATGATTGGGGCTGTAATATGTTTTATTACAGGAATATATTTTAGTTATAAGGTGCCGTCTCTTACAAAAGATGCAAAAGAATTGCTCAAGGTACAGAGTGAAGCTGGACCTTCTGTGCAAATAAGACTTTGATTATTTGGTTAGCTCTAATAGAACTTTATTCTTTCTTCTTCTTTGAATCAAGGGATTGAATTGAATTAGCAATTACAGTCAGACGATAGTGATTTTTATTTTCCTTATCTTTCCATCTGTCAGGTCTTAATTCTCCATGGACTACTATCATTCTTCCTTTGGTTAGATAGTTTTCCACAAAATCAACCTGCTTTCCCCATGCAACTATTCCATCGATAAAATCTGCATCGATTTCTTTTTCACCGGGTTTAAATTTCTTTTTTATATTTCTTACAGCAAGGCATAGATTTGCTTTTTTATATTTTTTATCTTTTCCTACCTCGTCAATTTCCGGATCTCTAGCTAAACGACCGATTAATGTAACCTGATTTTGCGCTGACATAATTTTTCTCCTTTTAGTTTTTTGTAATAGAGGCGTATTGTAATACGCCTCTACAAGGTCATCAATTTCTGCTTGATGTTTTTTTTGCTTTTTTGGCTTTGTGTCCCTTTTTTGATGCTTTCTTTTTCTTTGGTTTTTCGTTTTCGTTCTGATCCAAAGTTGCAGCATGGACTTCCTGAATGCCTAATTTAAGAGGTGCTGAAACATCTCCTTCATTGGCAATTGCAGGACTTAAAAGAAACATCATGCAGGCTATTGCTGAAATTATATTTTTCATTTTTTCTCCTTTCTCATAACTACTACGAATTATGGTGAAGAAAAAGTATATGGAATTAAGCTTATTAGTTCAAGAACAAATTGCTGAATAATTTATGTAACTGAAACCCTAGGTTACATGATTTGATAAATTTTTTTTAATCTTGGACTAAATGATACTTTAGGTTACATTCATACCTAGTAGAATGTCAAATAAATTAATCAACATTCATTCCTTCACTGCAGGTCCTGTCGCCTGTCCGCCAGAGGCGGATCCGTCCTTTGGCGGACAGGTACCCTTCAGAGCTTCGTCACAG
>Ga0155197_120_pt2 | contig 17894 bp, 13 predicted proteins | sample RifCSPhighO2_02_FD_106165 | JGI IMG/M metagenome (GOLD analysis project Ga0155197, IMG submission 106165) | Candidatus Melainabacteria bacterium RIFCSPHIGHO2_02_FULL_34_12 | reverse complement strand
GTCTTTGTGCAGAAAGATATTTATATACCCCTGTTTTTTTTATAATTTTCGGATTGTCTGTTTTTAGTAATAAGTTTTTATCTAAATCAACCACTTATAAAAAAATTATGTTTTTGTCTCTCTGTTGTATATCCCTGCTGTTTTTCAGTACTAAAACCTACACTAGAAGTAATGAATGGAAAGATAATTTTACACTTATTAATTCCACTGTAAAATCAAGCCCTAATGCTCTATACAAAGGATTTCGACTTCAAACCCTGGCTGAAGTAATCATTAATTCTGGTTTAGAAAATAAATATAATCCTGGGATTTACTATTTAGAAGCAGAAAGATCATTATTCGAAGCACAAAATCTCTACGAAAATAAAATTAAAAATAAATTAAATCAACCGATTGTTTTGAAATCATACGGGCTTGATTATATTTCTCTTGCAATTAAAAGTACCCATCTGATATGTACAAAAGCATTTATTACTCAAACAGAAGATTATAAAACTTATTTAGATCTGCTTAAACCATATTTAAGACATCTTGATTGTTTTGATCCAAGAACTCTTGAATTATATGCAAATCTCCTGGTTAAAACTGACCAAATTAATGAGGCAAAAAAAATATTCTTATATGCATATGAAAAATTTCCAACCAGTCCGTTTTTAATTGTTTCACTAATCAGATTTGAGAGAGATATTGAACATGACTTAAACGAGGCAAAAAAATATTTAGACTTTGGGCTTAGATTGTATCCGTATTCAAAGGACATTTTATTTGAATCTTTAAGATATTACCAGGCAGAAAATAATCTGGCTGAATATGCCAGGCATGCATATTTATATGGATTACGTGCCCATTCAGAGTTTACATACCAAGAAGCGTTAAGCGGGTTTTTAACTTTAAATAATTTAGATATGGCTAAGCAAACTATTAATAAATTAATAGCTCTAGATGATGATGACCCCATGACTCTATATCTTACTGCCAGCTATTACGTAAAAACTCAAGATTACAAATCAGCAATAAATATTTTAAATAAGGCTTATGAAAAAGTAAAAGATGTTCCTGATAAATCAAAACTTATGTCTGACATAACTAATGCTCTAGCAAAATTATATTCAGTTACAGGTAATAATGAACATTGAAGGACTTACGCAAAGTTCACTGGGTATGGTACCCATTCGCTCCTTTCCCGCCCTAAAGGGCACACGTCGCTCAGGGCACCATACCGCAGTTCATTTTTGCGTAAGTCCTGCATTGATTTTAATTGGCTCACAGACCCAAATTTTTTGCTTGCCTTCCAATCCTGTAGGTGCTTACTAATAGTAAGCACCCGGCTGCGCAAAAAATTGGTCTGTTCGCCTTTAATTAAAATTAATTTTGTTATATTTAATGCCAAAATCATTTATTGCAGCTTGTTGTTTAATGATTTCTTCACTGACTGCATCAACAAAAGGCTTGTGATTTTTCAGGTCAGTATTAGTTTTCATTTCTTTCTTAAGATATTCAGTGGCTTCTTTTTCTGAAGTAAACAAATAAAACATTTCTTTTCCGCTTGAATCAGGTAAGGGAATAATATTTTGTGTAAAATACACAAAATATGTCCAGTATGTTTTTCTCGGCATAGAGAGCATATATTTATTCAAATCGACAAACTCATATAATGTACCTTTTCCATATACCTCACTGTTAACTTCAAGAACTTCTCTTGCATATCCATTTTTTATCAGCTCTTCAAATACTTTTAAATTCACGAACTCTGCGGTTTTAGGTTCAAGATAAAACCATTTTATTTTTAATTCTTCTAAAAGATAAGGATCAAAGGTCTGAAGCAAAGAAACATATGTAATTTTTCTGGCTAAACCTGAACCTCTTAAGGCGTTATAACAAGGTATTCCAAGATAATCAAAAGGAAAAGGATAACTTGAGAGCCCGTATTCATCAGAACTGGAATTCTTTCTTAAATAATTAACAATTTTTATATCTGCATCATCTATAACTGAACCTTTTCTAACCAGTTTTACTCCTTCAGTTACATTAGATGAAAATTTCCTGAAATTTCTGTCTTTAATAAAATCCTTTACAGAATAGTCAATAAAACCAATAAATGGATAACTTAAATAAATTGCCGGTGAAAATATTCCGCTTAGAGATAATATTAAAATCGGTGGTATCACAATTGTACTAATAATAATTCCAGGCAATGTAATTCTAAGAACATTTTTAAAAGTTTTTAAAAAATCTAAAAGCAATATAAAAAGAAATAAACCCAATAATTCATAACCTGGGTGAAAAAGTCTTATTACATCAGGCGGTGAACTCTTAATATAAAGAATAAACGGGCTTACAAAAGAAACCAATATAATCGACAGTATTAAACTGTATCCATTAAAGTTGTTTTTAAATATACGATAGAAAATAAATGGGAGCAATATTAAAGCAATTCCGAATTCGCTTATAAAATCCCATGAAAAAAGTCCTACATCCCTGTGTAAGTTTAAATTACCAAATCTTCCAAATACCCTCAGAAAAAAGGGGGTTGGATTAAATATAAGTTCTAAAAAACAAGGTAAATAAGTATAATTGCTGCTTAATATTTTATATGCAATTCCATTAAATATAATAATTGAAAATATAATGGCAGAATAAAGAAGGTTTTTAAGTAAATTCACTTTAAAATCTTCTTTTTTATTCCTATCCAGAAATAATATAAAAGATGAAACAATAAGTGATAAAAGAAAAATGTATAATATCCACTCTGCACAATGAAAAAGTGCTATTGATGGAATTAGCAAAGAAATCATATATTTTAACGATAGAGATTTTTCATATAAAAAAAGAAATAGTATTAATAAAAACATTTGAATCCCTAAAGTAACCGAAGCAAAAAATATCCCACCGCTGCCAATATCAGTTATTATGCTTCCGTGTATCCCAATGCCCAGAATCGTCTGAAGAAAAGACCAACTACTGTCAACAGGTGGTATTTTAAATAAATATCTAAAAATTGCATCCAGCCAGAGAAGATTACCTGAAAAATAAAAAACCAAAGCACCAATTAATGACTTAAAAAATCCAGCATTGTTAAGCTTTCTAAGAAAAAAATCAGAAACCGCAAAAGCAGAAAGAAAAGTTACTATTGAAGACAAAACAATTACAAACCGAAAAGAGTTCATAACTGATATTCCACTTAACTTAACAAGTGAAGCCGATAAAAGATCAAAACCAAAATGATAAGGAATAAACAATGAGGGCCAGTTTGATGATGTGCATGGGAATTTATCTGACCTGGCAATATGGCTGGCAACTGATAAATGAAATTTAAAATCCCAGACTACCCATTTTTCTGTAACTAAAAAAGTTAAAAAAGCAATTAAAAAACAAACTAAAAAAAGAAAAATACTATTATTTATGTTTATAGGAGCTTCTATTTTCAGAAAATCTTTTTTCCCTGAAAGAATAAAAACAATAGCAGTTAAAAATAAGATGAAAAGAGAAATAAAAACAGCAATTTTTACGCCAAAAAAATAAGCCAGGGCATACAAAAGAACAAGGTAAGCACAAAGTCCAAAAACAAAAGAAAAAGGCAAGAGATAAATAACTGAGCTTATATTTAAGAAAGAGCGAAGGATTACCCATCCAAAAAAAGGTAAAATTAAAAGCAAAATTAAAAACAAATAAGACATATTAGTTAACAGCATAAATTATGACCTAGTAATTCCTTGATGTCAAAACTATAGTAGTAAAATTGAACCTATAGTTATGTTTTTAAGTATTTTGCTATTTTTGATCTTTGTTGCTTTATGTTTTGTATTTGGCTTTTTATATTTAAATAAAGTCCTTAAAATCAACTCTTTTCTTTATCTTGCCTCATTTTCTTATACATTCGGCATTTGTTCTTATGTATTCTTATGTCATATTTATTCATTTATTGTTGGTCCAAAAGATTCGTCTTATTTTGCACTATTTACACTTCCTGCTTTATCATTTCTGGTTTTTATTTGTTTTAGAAAAAATAATCTAATTAAAAAAGAAATTTCTATAAAGAAATTAGTATTTATTTTAAGTCTTGCATTATTTTTCTCAATTTGCATTTTTCTTTCGGGTTTCAGATACGGAATGTTCGATGAAGCATGGCATATTCCCCTGGTATCAAGCATTTATCACAATAACATTTACCCGCCTCGAGATTTTTTCAGACCTGATTATGCTCTCTTATATCATTTCGGAGGTGATTTACTTGCAGGAGCAATTTCAAATATCTGCAGAACAAAAATTTTAACTTCATTTGAGCTTGTATCAGGAGCATTTGCTGGAATTACTTTTCTAAGCTTTTTTTCTATAGCATGGATCCTTACAAACAATTTTAGAACTTCACTTATATCAGCCATTTGTTGTTTCTTTGGCGCCGGAATAAGCTGGCTAAATATTATTCCTAGATTTGCTAATCATCCTACAGTTACAGATTTAATAAAAAATATCCTTGGAAATATTCAGGGAACTATTGTAGATGCACCATCTCATTTAAGTTATACTTCCACTTCAAGTAATGGTTATCCTGCGCTTTTATTGTGTCTTTTTTTAACTTATATTTTACTTATAAAAAATGATCTAAAAGAAAGTTTTATTTGTACAATTTCAATTTTAATCCCTCTTTGTACATTAAGTCTTTTTGCAGGGTGGCTTAGCTTGACTTTCATATTAAGCATATTTATCTTTTCTCTTTTTTATTTAATCTTAAAAAAGAAAGATGGAATCAATAAAGTTATATATCTTTTTTTACTTGGTCTTTTATTTTTCATTTTAAATAAGATTATAGGAAATCAAATGTATGATGCAAATGAATTTCTGGGCAGAGCAAATATTTTTAACGTAATTTTAAAACCTGATCCGTTTACTTTAACTATTTGGGGCAATAGTAAATATAATAATGAGCTGACTCATATTATTTCCTGTTTTAGCTGGGAATTTGTTTCTGCTTTTGGATTTAGTTTAATACTTTTACCTGTTGTTATTGCTTATCTCATTAAATATAAAAACAGTTTTGCACTTTTACTGTTTCTTTGTTCAGCAACTACGATGCCATTACCATTGGTATTTGATTTTAAGTTAAACCCGGTAGACTTTAACAGGCTTTTTGGCTTTGGTAATACAATGTTAGTAATGTTAATAAGCTGTGGATTAGGATTAATGTATCCTTCTCTCTTTAAAAAGAAAACAATAATTGCAGTTTATTTAATAGTATTTTGTTTTTCACCTTTATCTGGATTTATATTTGGAAGTGTTTTTTCACCACAGATATATTTGCACCCTCATTTCAGGCAGGAAGCATTTAAAACACTGAAAAATAGTAATTCTATCCAGGATTTAGTAAAAAATTACATTAAAATAAACAAAATGGCAATAAAAGCAAAAAATGCATATCTTGATAAATTTAAAAATGAAATAGAATTTTTTAAGAATAATGCTAAGTCCGGTGATGTAGCAATAAGCAGTTTGGCTGGTATTCCAGTCTATGCTGGGGTTTATGCACTAATTCCATCTATGACCTATGGCTTAAAAGCACAAATATATTCAAATTTCGATAATATACACCCGACAATAATTTCAACACTGGACCCTTACTTGCTTTCCGAACTTAATGTTAAATGGGTAGCATATGATGAAATTTCAAAAAGTATTTTAAAAAAAGAGACACGGGATTTACTAGACAATAAAAAGATTTTTAGCCCTGTTTACAAAAGCCTAATTATGCCAGAGCCTGACAAAGAAGTAATTTATGAAATATTTCACGTAGAAGATTTATCAGAAGTATTAAAATCCATAAAAAGAAACACAGGATGGATACTCTTAAACAAAGAGGGATTTCCACTAGAAATCACAGCAATGCTTTATCCAAATATAAGTTTGTTTTCAGAAGAAAGAGATGCTCTAAACTATTTAAAGCAATTACATTCACAACATCATGAATTAAAAAATCAGCTAATAACTGCTCAGCCTATTGTAATAGACATAACCAGAAAACAAATAGAACAAAGTGGTTTAAATATAAAGCTTGAGGAAAAATTTTAATATGCCTGAGATTATAAAATTCCTTACCTTTATCTTTATTCTTACAAGCTTTGGATTTATTAGTCTAAGTCAGATTACAAAGATTACTTCAATATTATATTTAGTTCCTTTTTCATTTATAGCTGGTATGTCCAGTTATCTGTTTTTATGTCATTCTCTTTCATTTTTATTCGGTCCAAAGCTTGGATCAATTATTTCTCTTTTAATATTATTCATACTAACAATATTTATTTTAATCTTAAAAAAGTTTAGGTATAAACATTTTCACGGCATAACAAACGAAATAAATAAAAAACAACTTATATTTCTTTCTTTATTTGCATTAATAATTTCCATTCTGTCTTATTCTGCAATGAACAGATTTAGTATATTTGACAAGGAATTTCATATTCCGCTTGCCATAACCATATTTCACAACAATGTTTATCCGCCACGTGATTTTTACAGACCTGAATACATTATTCTTTATCATTATGGCGGAGATCTTCTTTCCGGAGCAATTAATTATCTAACTAAGCTTGAGATTTCCACTTCATTTGAAGCTCTTCTGTCTGTTTTAAGCGGCATTACTTTTTTATGTTATTTTGTGCTTGCCTGGATACTTACAAAAAACTATAAGATTTCTTTTATTGCCGGATTCTGTAGTTATTTTGGCGGCGGATTGCTATGGCTTGATACACTTATAAGATATATTTTTAAACTATCTCCTGTAAGTGAACAAAATTGGAATTTCTTACAGACCCTCCTTAATATAGGAACTCACGGAGGAATTCTCGATGCCCCTTCAATAAATGCTTTCATTTCCACTATGGGAACAGGCACTCCTATTCTTATATTTTCTCTTCTTTTGTTTTGGGAAATAACAAAAGAAAGTACAAACAAAGGAATAGCTTACAAAATAATTTTTTTAAATATTTCTTTGTTTAGTTTGTTTCTATGCGCAGAATGGCTTTTTGTAACATTCTGGGCTTGCATAATTCCTTTTGTATCTTTCCAGGCTATAAAAAAACAAACTAAATTATTACTGCCTGCATTATTAATTTTAATTATTTCCATTGTTTTAAACAAATCTATTGGGAATGCCTTGTTTCTACAAGACTCAATACAACAGCTGGGAAGAATAAATATATTTGATATCTCAATTAAAAAAAATCTATTCTGGATAATGAGCTGGGGCAGATTAACCAGCGATTTAATGAATTACCAGACTGTAAATTGCTTTTCATGGGAATTTATATCTGCATTTGGTCTAAGCATTTTTCTTTTTCCTATTGCCATAATTTATTTAATAAAAAACAAAAATCCATTTTCTTTTTTATTATTTTTAATTCCACTCGCAACGATGCCAGTTCCAACAATTATTGACTTTAAAATAAATCCGGTGGATTTAAACAGATTTTTTAATTTTGGAAATACAATCCTTGTTTTACTTATAACCTGTGGCATATGCACCTTATTCAAATCATTTCTAAAAAATAATTTTCTTGTCAGCTTATATATAATTGCTTTTTGTCTTTCTCCAATCACAGGACTAATTAGTGCCAGTGTTTTTACCCCCCATATTTTCAGTAATAAACCTTTCGTTCAGGAGGTAATGAATAATCTTAGGCAAATAAAATCATTAAACGATGCAAAAAAATATATGGTCATATTCAATAATGCTGCTCTTAAAGCAAAATATATTCCAAGAGGTGATTTTGAAAATGAAATTGATTTTCTAAAAATACACAGCAAGCCCCTGGACGTAGCAATAAGCAGTGTTACAGACATACCAGCTTATGTCGGTATTTACTCACTAATTCCAGCAGGAAAGTGGTTATACAAGGATCTTATTTATTCACCTTTTGACAGCATATTCATATCTGTAATTACCTCACTTGATCCTTATCTCTTAGATGAATTAAATATTAAATGGTTACTTATCAGCAATACTTCAAGAAATAACCTGCCTGAAAATGCTAAGAATAATTTAAACAATCCTGAGATCTTTAAACTTGCCTATGTAAGTCCTGATAAAAATAAGCTGTCTCAAAATTGGTACGAAATTCATCATACTGAATCTTTAAAGCCATTACTTAAAAATTTAGAGCGCAAAACTGCCTGGATCCTGGTAAACAAATACGGACAACCTGTTGAAATTATGCTGGGACTGAATAAAATTTCACTTTTTAAATCATCAAAAGAAGCATTAAACTATTTAAACAATCTGTTAAAAACATATCCTGAGCTGAAAAAAACATTAATTACCTCACAAGCTACTATAATTCAAAACCTACAAGACCAAATCTTACAGGCCAAAACTCCTATAAATATAGAAAAAAAATATTAGCTTATCTTACAGCTGCAAGATTTTCATTTCTATTCCCAATGATTTTTGCAGGTACTCCAGCAACAATGGAATTTTCAGGAACATCAGTGGTTACCACACTGCCAGCTCCTATGATCGCACCCTCATTAACCGTGACATTACCTAAAACAGTAACATTACAACCTATAAAAATATTGTCTTTAATGATTATTGGTTTTTTAATAAGACCTTGAGACCAAATTGGTTTTGACAAATCACTAAATGCATGATCATGTGAATAAAACTTACTACCTGCCCCTATTAAAACCTTATCTCCAACTTCAATACCGCCATAACCATTAAAGTATACAAACTCACTAATAACACTCTTTCCTATTGAAATATTCTCAGGGAAATGAAAAGTTACACCCTCTCTAATCCATATAGAATTTAACCTTTTTAGAAAAAGCTTTAGGTAAAATGCCCTGAATAAATCGCCAATTGGAGTAGGTAAATATTTAAAAATACCGTATATCGTTAAAAAAACGTACCTTTGAAGGATTACTAGGATATTTCCCTTAAATACATTTTTACAATCTTCCATGTACTCATTGAACATACTGTATTTAATTATAGCTTTAATCCTATAATTAAATAATGAAATTAATGATATCCTAGAAAAAGATTTGATTACATATTTAAAAAACCTGAAAGAAAAACTTGACCGACAGGTCGGATCTGACCTTTTGCAAAGAGTTATACAGTATCAAGGGACAAAAGGTTTAGTAAACCTTGCTCATATTTCCTTTAACGCTGTTAAAAAAGAACATCCGGGCAGGGTTGATTATCTGCCGCCATGTTTATTTGTAGAGGTTACAAACAGATGTAATCTTACCTGCCCCACATGTCCCCTGGGAACTGATATGGCTTATAACGGTTACGATAAAGCTGATGTTACTTTTGAACAATTTAAAAAAATAATTGACCAGATTCCTTCTGTTGTATATATAACCCTTCAAGGAATAGGCGAACCTTTACTGAATAAAGACATCATGAAAATGATTAAGTACTGTACCGAGAAAGGGATTTCTACTTATATAAACACAAACGGCACCATACTTACTGAAACCAAATCAAAAGAATTAATTGACTCAGGATTAAGTAATCTTTCAATCTCTGTAAACAGTTTTGATGAAAAGGTTTTTGCTGAAACCAGAAGTGGTGCATCAATTACAAAAATTACTGAAAACATAAAAAGATTTATTGAAATTAAAAAGAATTTGAATGCAAGTAAACCAATAGTTTCTTTCAGAGCAATTTTAATGAAAGAAACTGAACCTCATATGGAAGATTTAATTTTTAAATCAGATGAGCTTGGAGTAGATGTACTTTATATACAGCTTTTTATGAGTATAGTGGCAGATGAAAAACTATGCACCTCTTCTCTTTCTCAAAACGAAATTGAAGCATTTAGTAATAAACTGGAAGAATGGAAAAAGAAAATTAAAATGAGCATTATAACTGAAAGTTTTGGCAAATCATCAAATAATCTTGGACAGTGCAAACTGCCATGGTTCAGTCCAAATATAACTGCCGAGGGATATGTAACACCATGCTGTACTATAAACAATCCAAGCATTTTAAATATGGGAAACATCTTTAATACACCTTTTGAACAAATATGGAACTCTGATAAGTTTGTTGACTTTAGAAGCACTTTTTATAAAAAGCAACCAAAGGTATGCATAGGCTGCCAGAATTATCAGAAAAATTAAAATGAGAAAGAAGCTTTTTCTCTTATTTAAGACCTTATTACTTTTAATTATTTTTATTTGGATTATTAAATCAGTTAATATACATGCAACTCTCAGTCTCTTAAGAAAAACAAACTTACTCTTCTTTTTTACTGCTTTAATAATTCACAATTCTTCGAATATATTTCTAACTATTAAATGGCAGAGACTTGCAGTTCCTCTTGGAATAAAAAGTACATTTCTTGATCTTTTAAAATTAAATTATATTTCGGTTTTTTACAGCATCTTTGTACCCGGTCAGGCATCTGGAGAGCTAATAAAAGGTATTAAGCTTGCAAAAAAAGAAAATTCACAAGAAAAAGTCTGGATACCTATTTTAATTGACAAAATAACTAATACATTTATTGTGCTTCTTATAGGCTTAATTGCAGTACTCTCAGACGATGTATTTAGAAAGCATTCTAATCTGGTTTTTGTTATATCTTTCGTTACTGCTTCATTGGGTTTATTAACATTTACTCTTTTTACCGAACATACTTCACATTTAATTAATTACATCATGGATAAAATTCTAAAACTAATACAGTCATTTAAAATAAACATAACCCCCCTGAAAGATTTGTCGCTTAGTTATCATAAAAATTATAAAAACCATACTGGTTTAATGCTTGAAACATTGCTTTGGAGTTTATTTGTAAAGATTCCACATATTTTTGCTTTTTATTTTCTTGCTAAAAGCCTGGGTTTAAATTTAAATTTAATAGTATCTGCATGGCTATTTGCAATTGTTTCAATTGCAAGTCTTCTACCTATAAGTTTTTCCGGACTCGGGGTAAGAGAAGGTGTAGTAATCCTTCTTCTGTCTAAAATCGGAGTAGATAATTCATCTGCTTTAAGTTTATCTATGCTAATCTTTACAATCGGCATATTAACAGGTTTAATTGGTGGTGTAATAGAAATTATTTCCGGATTTCAGTTAAAGACAAAACCTCAAAATGAATAAAAGTTTCAGATTTGCATATTTAAGAGAAAATTATTTTTTAGTACTGCCCGTTCTTATAACCATATTGCTTTATTTAATATCAGTTACATATGGCTTTAGAAATTTTGATGAAGACATTTTAATAAAGGATTTTTATGTTCATAAAACATTTCATGAATACATAGAAAAATACCTTCTTATTCATTTTAAAGGGGTTACAGAAGCTTATGGATTTGCATTTTCAGGAATAAAAAATATCCATGTAAGTATATTAGGAATTCCTACCTTTTACATAATTAGCTTTCTCTTTCATGGAAAAGCATTCTTATTCCATTCATGGAGTTTATTATTACATTGCCTGACATTATATTTCTTTATCAGGTTCTGTTTTAATATGGCATCGAATAAAAACATTGCCTTATTTGCAGGCTTACTGTGGACACTTCACCCTACAAATGTAGAGCCCATCATCTGGGCTACAAACTGGGCACATTCTTTTGGTACTGCTCTTTATTTTTATACGCTAAAAAAAATAACAGAGCTTGATTTAAAAAAGGAGCTGTCTAAAAATAATATCTTATTTATATTGTTTATTTCTTTAATTCAAATTTTATTTACCGAACATACGATTACCATACCTGTTTTAATTTTCTTATCTGTTTTTTACCTCAGCATTAATTCACGTACTTTGCTAATTTCATTTAAAAAAGCTTTGAAAATTAGTTTGCCTTCTTTTGTAATTATATTTTTTTACTGGCTTATACGAAATATATTAATTTCACAAGCCACAGGAGCTTCATCAGGATTGCATCTTATTGAAACATTTAAAAGAATCTTTTTCCTTTCACCGCAGATATTTATGCATCAAATTAAGCTGATTTTATTACCTGTTTCCTTAAGCATAGATCAAATTGATCTTTTAGAGCTGGATAGGCAAATATTAGGAATAAGGCATGTGCTTTCCATAATTATTTTTATCTTATTTATTTTGTTAATTCTATTCTCACTAAGAAAATATAAATTCTTATCCTTTGGCGCAGCGGCTTCTCTTATAACCATAAGTCCTTTCATTCAGATTATTCCTTTATATTCACTTGCAGCTGAAAGATATAATTATTTGAGCTCTGCTTTTTTACTTTTTGGATTAACTAGTTTATTTTTTAAAATATTTGAAACCAGACATAAAAGTATAATTGTGGTTTTATCTCTGCTGTGTTTAATTCTTGGGGGTCGCTCTTTTTTACGGATTATTGAATGGAAAGACAGCCAAACATTATTTTTAAGCACCATAAACACCAGTAAAACACTTCTTAAAAAAGGGATCTGGACGTATAATCTTGCTATTTGCCAGAATAATGAAAAGAAAAAAGGAGAGCTGCTGAAACTTTCTATAAATCTTCTGGATTTATTCATTCAAGAAAGAAATAGCTCTATTCAAAATTCCCTGTTTAAAAAATATGAGCTTGACAATGATTCACTAAAAGCAAAAGCTGCACATAGAATTGCAACAAATTATGAAATCTTAAATGACAAAGAAAACTATTTAAAATATTTATTAAAGGCTCTTGATTTTTCTACGCCAAACAGTCAAATACAAGCTTTGATTTTCAAAAATCTGGGTACATTTTATTTTCAGGAAAATGCTCTGAACAAATCGCTTGAATATTACAAAAAAAGCAGCTTGATTTCACCAAATCCATCCATTGATTATGCCATTAGTGTTTGTTATTTAAAAATGAATGATTTACCGAATTACGAGAAATATCTGGAAAAAGCAGCATCAGTAATTTCACCATACAACAAGAGCCCGTTTAAAACATATGGGCAATTCCTTGAAGCCTCAAAAAATGATATATCTACAGCCGTCAGATATTATAAAATTGCATCTCTGGTGGAAAACAATGTCGAGCCTTACATTTTATTGACGGCTGCTCAATTAAAACTAGGACAAATTGATAAAGCATTTAAATCAGTTAAGGATGGGCTGTATGGATTTCCTAATAATCCTTCTCTTAATTATTTTCATGCAGTCATACAAATCAATAAAGGAAAGCTTTCTGAAGGTATTAAAGATTTAATAAAAATCGTTGATTTAAACAAAACACCAAAAGACATTAAAATAGAAGCATGCCATATACTTGTAAACATATTTTTAAACAGAAACGAAAGAGACAAAGCCTTAAAATACAATGAAGTTATTCTTTCAATAGACAAAACTGACAAGGAAGCGTTGAAAGTTAAAGAAAATCTAATGGTAAGATAAGAAATTAATGACAGCTACAAAAGAAAAAACTAAATTAGAGTCTGCAAATATTAACTTACGTGAAAACGCCGTAAGACAGTCAGGAAAAGTAAATCTTTCTCTTTTTAATTATTGTTTTTTTGTTTATTATTTTCTTACAAATGAAATTAAAAAAAATGCACATTATGCTCATGGAAACTTGCTCGATGTGGGATGCGGTTCATCACCATTTGAGAATTACTTTAAAAAGTACGCGGACAAATACTTAAAACATGAACATCCAGATGCTGCAAAAAGTTATATTAAATATGATTATTTATCTGAATTACCATCTATATCTGCACCAGATAATTCAATTGACACAATAATCTCATTTTCAGTCCTTGAACATGTCAGTGAACCATTTCTCACTATAAAAGAATTTAAACGAATATTAAAAAAAGACGGTATATTTATAATTTCTGTACCTCAATATTGGCACCTGCATGAAGAACCCCATGATTATATGAGATTCACAAAATACATCCTTAAAGAAAAAATAACAAATTTAGGATTTGAAATTTTATACATGAAAGAACTTGGTAAATCATTTGCAACCGTAGGTCAGGCATTTTGCAATGCTTTAATTTTACTGTTTGATCTTGATCATGTAAAAAATATTTTTAGTTTTCTATCAGGTAAAAAACATAAAAATATAGGAAAAAGCATAGTTTACAGCATTTATAAATTTCCTTTAATTTTGCTATCAATTATCCTAATACCTATTATCAATATTATATTTTTAACCTTAGATCAATTATTAGGAAGCCCCAGAGATACAATTGGGTATTTCGTTATAGCAAAAAAAACCTCTGCTTAATGAATTAAAATTGATTTTATTGTATATTTAGAGGGTAAAAGGAATGCCTTATGAAAGCAGTGATTTTAAGTGGCGGATCTGGTCAAAGACTGGCACCTCTAACCCACACAACAACTAAACAGCTCCTGCCCATAGCCAATAAGCCTACGTTATTTCATATTTTAGATTTAATTAAAGAAGAAACACCCATAAAAGAAGTAGCCATAGTAGTCAGTGAAGATTATGGTCATCAGGTTAAAGAAAAAATAACTAATTCTGAATACAACGGTTATTTTAAATTTGATTTTGTTTTCCAGGATAAACCTTTAGGTCTGGCTCATGCAGTGCAGATTACAAGCATGCACATTGGTTATGATCCATTTCTTATGTTTTTAGGAGATATCTTAATAGATAAAGGAGAGCTTAAAAAAGCTTATGAAATGTTTGTAAAAAATAAGCCTGAGACTCTGGTTCTAGTTAAAGAAATCGACGATCCAAGACCATATGGAATAGCTGAAGTAGAAGACGGAAAGGTAACTAAGCTTGTTGAAAAACCACAAAATCCAAAATCAAATCTTTGTTTGTCAGGTATTTATTTCTTTCAATCATCAATTTTTTATGCAATTGCAAATATTAAACCCAGTTACAGAGGTGAGTTAGAGATTACTGATGCAATTGATTTTCAGATAAGTTTAAATAAAATAGTTGAACCTTATGTAATTAAGAGCTGGTGGTTTGATATAGGTACACCAGAAAATATGCTGAAAGGAAATGAGGTTATTTTAAATAATTTGCCAGCTTCCGTTAATTCCAAACTAGACAGCTCGGTTAAAATTACAGGAAAAGTAGTAATCGAGCAACATGTAATTATTGAAGATTCAGAAATTACAGGACCAGTAATAATTGCAAGGAATTCATATATTAAAGGCTGTAAAATAGGTCCTTATGTAAGTCTGGGCGAAAATGTTTACCTTCAAAACACAAAAATAGAAAACTCTATTATAAGAGAAAACACAAAGATCAAAGATTTCTCAGGCACCATTTCAGACAGTGTAATTGGCAGGAATGCTGAGTTTTCATTTGGTACAAACGGAAAATCAAAAACAAAGCTGGTTATAGGAGATGAAACAAAATGCATATTATTGTAACTGGCGGGCTTGGATTTATTGGCTCAAATTTTGTCAGGTTTGTATTAAATGAGATCCCTGATATTTTCATAACCAATATTGATGCTGAAACTTATGCAGGAAGAAAAGATAATTTAGTTGATATAGAAAAAGAAAAAAATAAAAATTATCAGTATTTTAAAGGAAAAATACAAGACCATGAATTTATTGAAAATGTCATTAAAACTTACAAGCCAGATACCATAATAAACTTTGCAGCTGAAACTCATGTAGACAGAAGTATTACATCTGCACAGCCGTTTATAGAAACAAATATAATCGGTACACATGTACTTCTTGAGACTGCTCTAAAACAAAAAGTTAAAAAGTATATTCAAATTAGTACTGATGAAGTTTACGGTTCAATAGATCCTCCAGCAAAGTTTACTGAGACAAGTCTTATAAAGCCAAACAGCCCTTATTCAGCGAGCAAAGCAGGAGCAGATCATTTAGTTAGGGCTTATAACAAAACATATGGTTTAAATACCATTATTATCCGCTGTTCCAACAATTTTGGTCCTCATCAGTTCCCTGAAAAAGTCATTCCGTATTTCATTTCACTTGCTCTTAATAACAAACCAGTGCCTGTCTATGGCGATGGTTTAAATGTAAGAGACTGGATTTATGTTCTGGATTTCTGTTCTGCAATTTCAATGGTACTTCAGAAAGGAAAACCAGGAGAAGTTTACAATGTCGGCGGTGATTGTGAAATGACAAACTTAGATCTTACAAAAACTATTTTAAAAAAGCTGGGTAAGTCTGAAACCCTCTTAAAATTTGTAGAAGACAGACCAGGACATGACAGGCGATATGCCATAGACTGTACAAAAATTAAAAACGATCTTGGCTGGAAGAAAAAATATAATTTTGAAGAAGCATTAGACATTACTATTAACTGGTATAAAAATAATAAAGAGTGGATTGAGAGAAGGACTAAGCAAACTGCTTTTAATAAATAGATTATCTACAAGCCATTACTCCTTATAAAAATTCTGTTTCTTTGATTAATTCCGGAAATAAAATTACTTTTTTAAAATCATTTGGATTAAAAACAAGGCTTTCTAAGTCTTTTGCAAGCTGTTCAAAATTTAATTCTTTGCACTTTAACAACAGCCTCTCTCTCAAGAGAGACGAGTTATCAATACCCAGCTTTAATTTTAAAAAGTTATAGTTTGGTTTGGTTTTATTTATGAGAAAGACAATATCATAAAAGTCTCTTCCCTGGGTACGTTTTCTCGTGAATACAGCATTTATTTTCATTGAAAGTAAAATATCTATAGAAGCTACATTAATATGAGTCAGTACATCAAACTTGCTTAAAAGTTTTTTTTCTGGTGTGTATTTAAATCCTTGAGGCTCTGTATCAACTTTTATCAGCATTTTTTCATTTATATGAGAAGTTAATTCATTAGAATATAAGATATTAGGTATCTTAATTCTATAGTGAAAGGTTTTTTTATTGACCTTCGTTTCAATTTCAATTTTTAAACCTTCAAGCTCTAATTTTTTCTTTACTCTTTGAGATGCTTCTACAAACTCATTTTGATTGAGGTCAAAACTATCAAAATCTAGATCCATTGAGAATCTTCCGGTGTTGTACAAAATCCTTAATGCTGTACCACCTATAAATGTAATTTTTGAACCTATTTGAGAATCAAACAGGATTTCCAGAATTTTACATTGGATATATTCTCTAAGAATACTATTCTTAAACCCTTTCATATTGTCAGGGAAATATGACTCTATATCTTTTAAACTAAGCATGCTTCATATACCTCAGGAATCTTCTTACTCTCCTCGATAGGACATCACTACCAATAACCTTCAAATATTTATTTATTTTATCTAGATCAACCTGCTCATCAAATAATGTTTTGTCTATTCTAAGTTCTTCAAAATCTGCAGATTCTTTTAATTTGGCATTTACATAAAAATAATCTATTATTGCTTTTTCAACTTCAGCAATTTTAAAGATATGGTTTTTATACTTCTTCAGCTTATAACCAAACATTATCACCGGTTTTATCTTTCTGTAGGAAAATTTGGCAACTCTTGTCTCGAATTTGTATGTGTGACGTGTAGTAGCAGCTGTTATACCATATACTGTTTCAGGAATTATCTGATAGTAAGACAATGCCATTTCAAATGAAATATAAGATGGTTTATATATCTCGTTCGAAATAATAAAAAGTATTGGTTCACTTATATCCAGATCCGAAAAAATATAATATCCTTTTATAACTTTTTTAATATACTTTTTCTTTTGCCATTCTTTGAAATTATGAATATTGAATTTCGGATAGATTTTTTTTATTTGTTTTTGTGAGAAAACAATATAATCTTTTAGTCTGTTTTTCAATTCTATATATTGCATTTTATGTTGCATAGTGGGTTATATTATACACTATCCAACACAAAATGTATATTTATCGATTTCTACAAACATAAGGAAGAAGTAGAACTAATCACCTTAAGCAGTTTTGAAAGCTTAATTAGTTATGTAGAAGACAGACTAGTACATTGTCAACAAGTTTCCATACCTTACGCCATTCACTGCGGGTC
>Ga0155197_111_pt1 | contig 18048 bp, 11 predicted proteins | sample RifCSPhighO2_02_FD_106165 | JGI IMG/M metagenome (GOLD analysis project Ga0155197, IMG submission 106165) | Candidatus Melainabacteria bacterium RIFCSPHIGHO2_02_FULL_34_12 | reverse complement strand
AACCTGTTTTACCTCCTTTGCGTCCGCTTGGAAGAGGTGCAAGACACCCAATGATTACATTACCTTCTTCGCTGCAAGATTGAATTGTTTTTCTTGTACACTCTTCAAGAGGGACTGTTAAACTTGAATCTTCACAACAAAAGAATAAATCACATGCATCTCCAATACCATTTCTGTCAACATCTTTTTGCTCTGGATTACTTGCAAGAGGACAATTATCATTTTTTCCAAGAATCCCATCACCATCAGGATCATCACTCTCGCAAATATCTGGAACCCCATTGCTACCTTCATCTAAAGATGTTACTTCTTTAAGATCATTTGTTGCTTTTTGAAGACGAGCCAGAACATTATCTGCTAAATTATCCTGAATACAGTTTTTCCTTCTTGAATTACTACATCTTCTGTCTGTAAGTATCTTTGCTACGCGATCCAATTTTGAAAGAGCAACTCTTAGTCTTGAAATACATGAAGAACTTCCTTGAGAAATTGCACTATTTAATTGTTTTATAGCAGAATTAATGACCCTTGAAATACTTCTTGTGCTGCTTGAGGAGGAAAGTTCTGATTGAATCTCACTTAGTGAGGAAATGCTACCCGTGATAGTATCAATATTATTTTCATTAAGTGCAGAGACGGCTATAACTGTAAGAAGAGCAAATATTGAAATCAGGATTATAGTTTTAATAGTTCTTCTCAAGTGCTTTACTCCAGTTTTTTAACAGTTTAACAGTATAATTAATCATAGTACTTTAATTTTGCAAATTGTAAACATTCTTATCAAATATCTACTTGCTTTTGTGGGTTGGCTATAAAGTTTTTTGGGATTTAATCGTCACCATTGCATACATAGTGTGTGGTGACTACTTCGCTAGTATCTAAAATATTATTTTGATTTGAATCTAAACCGGTTTGAACTTTTATTCCGCCTTCATCACAGTGGGATCCATGTGGTTCATTTGTAACTTTTATTAGGCTATTTAAACCAGATGTTCCAGTAGCACCTGTAGCACCTGTAGCACCTGTAGTACCAGTAGCACCTGTAGTACCAGTAGCACCTGTAGTACCTGTAGCTCCAGCTACTCCAGTATCACCTTTAGGGCCACTTCCAGCATTAACACCATTAAAACCAGCTGGAATTCCAAGTGTTAAATTACAGAGTACTGGATCAAAGAATGAAGTTGCTTGACTTCCTGGAGAAAGATTATTAGTAAAAACCATTAATGTATCAGTGGTATTGTTACAAATGCTCATTCCATCAGCACCACTAGTCCCTTGCACTCCAGTTTCACCATCCTTACCAGGAGTACCATCTTTTCCATCCTTACCGTCCTGTCCAATTCTAGGTCCTACATATAAACCATTAATTACAGTAGCTGAACTATCAGTAAGTAAGTTTGTTACTGTTACATTTCTAAATCCTCTTGTTGCTCCGGGAGCTACATAGACATAAACTTTTATGTACCCATCATCTGAGTCTTGCATATCTTTTACTTCAATATCACTTCCTAAATTAATTTGAGTAAATGAATCTAGATCTCTGCCTCCAACGGTTAAAACAGTCTCAACACCAATGTCTAAAATTGATGGCGATATGCTATCTATCCTAAGTTCTGGTTTTGTTAATATTGTTGTTATTGCATATTCCCCGTCAGTAGTAGAAGCTCTTAAAGTATATGCACCTGGAAGAATTCCTTTTACTGCTATTTGAAAGACTTTGTAATCTTTTTCTTGTACAAGAAAAGATTTGTTTTCTATTCTCTTTAAGTGGTAAATCAGCTTAGTTCTAAATAATTTTTCTTCCAAAATTTCTTCACGCTTACTTGGTTTATTTCTAGGTCTGTGTGGTTTGATTATTTTTAACCCTTTTTTTAAAAGTTTGTCGCTGTCTATTCCAAGTCCGACATCTTCTGCACCTATAACTTCTACCTTGATTACACTTGTTACTGGGCTTAAAATTAAATCTATTTCTGCTTCTTCATTGACCTCAATGTCGTATCTGTCATACCTAAATGCAGGAGATAAGTTTTTTGTATCGGCTTTATGATTTAAGAGTGTTTTGTTAGCTTGAATTTTTTTTATCCCTGAACTTACTTGCAAATACGGGAAAGAAGTCCAAAGAGCAATTATAAGTATGAATAAACTAATAAAAATGTTTATTACAACAAGTTTCAGTATAAGAAATATTTTAGATAGATTTTTCATTATTACTTTTCCTCTATACTTGCTTTATACCTTTAATTTGTAAAAGATGACTTGATCTAAAGGATGAAGTACTTAGAGATAGCTCTTATTAAAAATCATTCTCTAGGCTGATGCAACTATCCCTTAGGAAGGATTTGATAAATTAAATCCTTATATTTTCAGCAAAAACGGGGCTCAAATATTAATTTCTAAGTTAACAGATGAATGCAAAAGAGAAATCTATGATAATTTATACATAGCCAAATGAAAAATAACATTTACTTTTTAATTAGATCACTTCTTGTATCGTTATTCTTCTTCCTATTATTACCTTTTCATTCATTTGCCCAGAGTCTTGCTCCTATTCCAGATGTAGGTGAAGGAGTTTGTGTTGCAAATTGTCCAGGCACAACATCACCTTCTTTTCCTATAGAAACACCTACTCCTACCCCAACACCTGATTTTACTTCTTGTCCAAATGATTGTTCATTTAATGGTATCTGTGAAGATGGGATTTGTAATTGTTTTGAAGGACAGGAAGGTGATGATTGTTCAATACCAAAATCTACACCTACACCAATTACACAATCTCATTTAGAAAGTGCTAAAGAGTTAAATATGCAAGCACTACAAGAATTAAACGAAGGCAAATATGTTGAAGCTAAAGGTACAATTGATGACACAATTGAATCTTTAAATAATGCAAAAGACAACCTTAGAACAGATCCAATCATATTAGAATTTTGTGAAGGTAAACCAAATGAAATAAATAAAATTGAGAGATCAATACAATCATCAATAAATAATCATGAGAAAGCAGCTTCAGTAGTTGACCGTATAATTGATATACAGCAAGACTCAGTCTCAACTCGTATAAATAATAATCCAAATGCCAATGAAGAAGGATTACTACAAAAATTGATTAACACTGCTAAAAAGTACCTAAAAAGACGTCCACCAAGAGTTAGTAGAAGCAATGTGGTCTGTGGGGTTAGAGGATAAAAACTCCCCCTAGTTTCCGCCATAGGCGGACCCGCCGAGGCGGGAAGGAAGTTCGCCGCTCAAGCTCCGCTTGAGCGAGCCTCGCCCTAGAAGTTCGGACTTGCATATACAGTGAGAGTATTTATCCAGCTGCCCTTCTTACAAGAAGCTCAAAACTTAAAGAAGTACCCTCTTTGGTATGGATTTTAATTGTTGCTTTATCAGAAGTCAAAGTATGAGAATCTGATCTATCTAGTGGAGTTTCGTTGATTTTGCCTAATCCCAACAACGCGCAGCCAGAATTTTCTCCTACAACAACAGGTGATTTGCTATCTCTTCCGAATACTGCAACTCTTCCATCAGCTCCTGGAGTTACTTTTAAAATATCATCTGGTAGCCCTTTGATATCAAGGGAAATATGGTTTGAACCAAAATGATTTCCTATTTTTGTATCACCCTTAGCGTTTAATTCAAAATGTGGATCACTCTCTCTAGCTTTAAGTTTAGAAGATTTAATTAATTCTGTAGCAAATAATGGACTTAGTCTTATACTTACAATTGGTCTTAGGTTCATGATATTAACTCCTTTAATAAATAAAAAGTATTTGCTTTAAATACTAAGCTACACTAATAAAATATGCAATATAAGAATACGAATAGTCTAAAGCTTTTAGATAAGTATGTCGTTGAAAGTGGCTTAGTTAGCTCCTTCTCTAATACACTATATTTCCAGTAGGCAAATTATAAAGATTCTTCTTAAGATTAAATAAATTTAATTTGGTTTAATGTCAGTATAAAAGTAAAATGTTCTATATTATGACTAATCGTGCATTAAAAGTTATTCCAACTACTCCAAGGCATATAACATCTCATCCTAATGTGCAAGGCTTGCGACATAACCCTTTTATGACAAGCTATCGTGCAGTAAGTATTTTTGAACATGATACTGAATTAGGTAATCGTTTTAAAGACAGAAGCCTGGTTACCAGCAGTGGTTTTGAACAGCTTGAAAAGATAGCAGAGAGAGTTAATAGAGATGAGCCAATATTACTCAATATGGGAGATTCATCAACATCAGGTTGGAATGGAGAAGTAATTCATGGAAATCTAACCGATCTATCCTGTGCATTATTCACATATAGAACATACTCGGATCTACTTGAGGAAAGTTTTCCAGGAAATGTTATTAATGCTGGAGTACCAGGCTATACAAGCCATCAGGGGGGAAAATATTTAAAAATCTTACTTTGTAGATTACAGCAGTTAGGGATAAAACCTGATTTTATAACTTTATATTTTGGAAATAACGATTCGACTTATGGTATCGAAGATAAATGCAAGATAGATTTAGAGCAAGTCTCAAGATTTAGTGATGTACTGAGAGTAACTCCTCAGGACTACAGGTTAAACTTACAAGAAATGATACGTACTATAAGAGAATTAGGTGCAGTGCCAATATTAATAGTTCCAGTTGTTAATTATGTACATGAACCATATATCAGATCCAGAAAATACAAGGGTGAATCATTAAATATGTTTAACTCATTAACTGATAGAGTTTTAAAATCAAGATTAAAAAAAGCTCATGATCTATGGTCTTATGGTAATTATCGAGCAGCCTGTGAATTAGATATAGCTCTACCCAGAATTTCAAGAGCACATCTTCAAGCTTTGCATAAAGTTGCTAGTGAAACTGAAACAGTTATTATAAATGTTCAAGACAAAATAGCAATTAATAGGCCAAATGAAGCAGACAACTTTTTTATTGATTACTGTCACCCTAACGAGGATACAAACAGATTTATAGGAGATAGAATTGCAGCCATTGTTAGATCAGGAGAACAGGGGACATTATTTGAACAATTAGCATCACAGGACCATGGGAGTGATGAATCAGGCTTACCAATTGGTACAAGAGCTTTCTTTTATCTACTAAGACTTGGTTCAAATTTGTTACCATCAAGTTTGGTAAGAAGAGATGGAGATGCCACAAATAATATCTACCCCACTTAAGTCTGGTTTTACTTATAGAAGCTTTTATCCCATCATGTTATTTATTTTTTAAAACTAAAAACCCCTCAAAGCTTGTTGCAATGGGCTTGTAAAACCTCCCCCTACTTTCCGCCGAAGAACGGACCCGCCTTTGGCGGGAAGGAAGTTCGAACTTGCATATACAGTGAGAAACCTTATATTTTCAAGAAAGTCGCTTGATTGCCCAGGGTCAGATTTGGTTTATTTAGTTCTTCTCCTTAAATCAGATGGATCGGCATGGTAGGCTGGGGTCCATGACTTTACGGGCACTGTCAGCACCAGCAATTGGTAGTCCAGCAGGATCGATCAAACCAATCTGAGCCAGCACACCTGCCTGATCCCAGTAAATATGCTCATGGGCAATTTTTTTTCCTTCAACTTTGACAATGACAGCTACAGCCATTTCAACTTTTTTTCCAGTGGGTGCTATTCCGGGCAGCATCCAGTCGATGACTTTTGTGTGGGTAAAACGAATAACTACTTCATCAACAATTTGATTGTCTCCAACTGTACGGGATACATTAATCATTTCAACATCGGGTGGGAAAAATTTGCCGACTAAATGATTTGCATAAAAATCCCGGACACCTTTGTAACCGACACCGCCTGTAATCAGTGGAACATTAGTCAGATGCGGCTTATCAGTCATGGTGTCCATGGTTGTTTCAATGTCGCCTTCTAACTCAGCTTTAACGTGTCGATCAAAAAGGTCAACCATAGCCTGTTGGTTTGGGTCTAAATTACTCATTTTGCAAATCCTTAAATAACAAATCCGAAAGTAATATTAAAGACTTTCGCTGACTAAGAAAGTTCGAACTTGTATTATACAAGAAAAACCTTATATTTTTAGGAAAGCTGCTTGATCGCAAATCTGCTCTTAAATATAAAAATTGTTATATTAACAGCTGAATTAAGCTAGCTGCAATAATTCCCATTACAACAAAAATAATATATAAGCTCAATGCTAGTGTTTTAGATACTTCTTTCCAAAGGTACATCATTGGTAACATGCTATAGGTACCTAATGTAAACAGGAAAAGCATTACATAGGGTGCTGGTACTTGGTTTACAAAGAGATGATGGGCAACAATTACCTCAAGTGCAATTGGAACAGGAAGTAATACTGTGACTAATGCTGTAATAAACAATCCAACAAAACTAACATGACCAAAGATAGTTTGAAAAGGGATAAGCTCAACTGCAAAAGAGCTGATAACAGCAGCTACTAACATCATTGGTACTGCAAACTTAAAGAGAGACATTAGGTTTTTGCCATATGCTTTTAATACACCAGTTAAGCTCTCGAATATTGTTTCTTTGCAAAATGTGTCCTTAAGGTCAATCGCACATGCTCCTGTTTCTTCAAGAGGAGAGGGTTGTTGTTTGCGATAAAGCCAAACTAATAATGGCACTACTCCTAGTAACAATACAGCAATAAGACTGTAATGAATTAATCCAAATGCCAGAGGGAGTGATGAAAATACCATTGAGACCACTAAGAAGTTTAAGGTAGGTGAACTGAACATAAAACCAAGAGCTGTTTCGATTTTGTTTTTGCTACGGGTAATTCCACATGCAACTGGAACTGCACAATTTACACATACTCCAGCAGGTGCACCAATCACAATGCCTTTAAGAGTATTTAGATAAATATTACCTGTCAATTTTAATGGGTAAAACTCAAAAAGAGTGTGAAGTAGTGCTCCCATAGCTAAACCAAAGGTCATTCCTATTTTCATTGACCATAGCCAGTTAATAAATGATGCGAACACACGTGACCAGAAAGTATGTTGTTCTGCCATGGAAATTAACTCCATTGAGTTAATAAAAGAGTGTGGAGTTAATGTCGTAATATGAGCAGCTTTTTCCAAGAGTTGTGGATAACGTGAACCAAACCAAAATGTCCCGAGTATTATCGCTGCAAAGATGATTAGGAAAAACAAACGAACATAGCACCGCCATTGTTCTTGCTGGTTTGTGTCTAAGTTTTGAAAGGTTGTTGCTTTAGTTGTCATTTTTATTACCACTTAATTTAAATTATATCAAACATATCTTAAATATCTTCTTCCCCAGTTTCATAAACAATTTGCTTAACTTCTTCTTTTTCTCTAATACTCTTATAAACATGCTTTGGTTCAAAAAACTTCTGTGCAATTATTGTAGGTATTACTGCACTTAAAATTACTGCTGTAACCAAAACTGAAAATTGTGTTTTATCAATAATTCCAGTATTTAAACCATAAAGAGAAGATATTGTCCCAAAAGTTAGCCCTGTACTCATAAGTAGTGTAGTAAACATTGCTTCTTTTGGAATATATTTTTTGGCAACTGGCAAAACACTTCCTATCTTTGTAACCATCTTTACAAAGAAAAAACCAACTAATAACCAAACGCTTTTACCTAATGCAGGAAAAGAAATATTTAAGCCACCTTTTATAAAGAAAAATGGATTAAGCATAGTAAATGCAACTGCTCTAAACCGTGTTTGAAGTTCTTTGTTCTTTGACTTGAAGTAATCTGACATGGCAAGTCCAAGAATAAATGTTGGCAGAACAGCATGACTATTTCCAAGTTTTGCTATCCACATTAAAGCAAAGAGTACAAAAAACAAAAACTTTAATTCAGGTTCAACCACTTTAAAACCAAAAGATTTTGTCATTTGGTTAATTATTTTTGGTGTAAAAATTATTGCTAGTATTGAAACAAACACAAAAAGTAAAGTAAACCAATTAACATTAGCAAAAAGAACACTTAAAGCAATTGCTGTACCTAAATCGGTAATAAAACAAGCTGCCATAAGGAGTTTACCAAGTTCACTTTTTATTAGCCCCGTTTCAACAAGCACTGCATAAATTACAGCAAGTGAGGTGGTAGAAAGAGCAATACCAGCAATTTCAGATGCTTGAAACGACCAATGAACAAAATAGTAAGCAAATAAAAATGCTCCAATAAATGGTGCGAAAAACGATATCCCTCCTATTATTAAACTTTCCTTGAACTTTGACCTTAAAAGAGGGATGTCAACTTCTGTACCTGCAAGGTAAGTAAGGACAATTCCACCAAACTCACCAAGATATTTAATCCATTCAGTTTGGTAAAGTCCCAAAAAATTCCCAGCAATAGCTCCCATAGTAATTTCTATAAGAGCTGCTGAAACCATAAATCTAATTGAAAGAAAACTGCTTAAAAAAATTAAAGCCCCAACTAAAAGTGCAACATAAATATCCATAAAAAGCCCCCACCTTTCTTTTAGTAGAAGCTATCAACTAGTTCTTAGTAGTTTTGTCTTTTACGACAAGGCGAGCTTCATCGCCAGGAATTTCATAGTCATTATTGTACCAAAGAAAGTAGTAATATTATTTATTATGGAATATTTTTTTATACCAATATTTTCATTTATAGCCTCACTACTTACTTTGTTTTCTGGTTTTGGATTAGGTACAATTTTACTTCCTATTTTTGCAATGTTTTTTCCACTTAGTATTGCAATTTCACTTACAGCAATAATCCATTTTATAAATAATATATTTAAAGTTATAGTCCTTGGCAAATATGCAAATATTAATGTAGTAGCTGGATTTGGATTACCCGCATTAGTTTCTGCGTTTTTTGGTGCATGGATTTTAAAATATCTGTCAGATATAAAATCGATATTAAATTATTCAATAGGCACAAACACTTTTTCAATCACTGCTTTAAAAATAGTTATTGGTGTTCTTATTATAGTTTTTGCACTTTTTGACCTAATACCCAGATTGCAAAAAATCCAGTTTGATAAGAAATATTTGTTTATAGGTGGATTGCTTAGTGGTTTATTTGGCGGTCTTTCAGGGAATCAGGGAGCACTTAGAAGCTCATTCCTAGTTAAATGCAATTTATCAAAAGAAAGTTTTATTGGAACTGGAGTAACAATAGCCTGCATGGTAGATATTTCAAGACTAATTGCATATAGTTCATTTTTTTCACCGGCTATTCTTAGTGAAAATATTACACTACTCGTCTTAACAATATTGTTTTCACTGCTAGGTGTTTTATTAGGGAATAAATTACTTAAGAAGATTACTTATGAATCAATTCAAAAAATTGTTGGTTTAATGTTAATTACTGTGGGAATTATGTTGATGGTAGGAATTATTTGAGCGAAGCGTAATACCCCGTGGCTTGCCACGAGGGATTTAGCAAGCGAAATCAAACCGACTTCCAAATCCCGACGACTGGTGACGAAGTCAAAAATCGGCGTAATACCCTGTTGCTTGCAGCAGGGATAGCCGATTTTAAGGAAGTCGGTTTATTTTTAAGTATTGTAGCCAGTAAGGCTTCAATTAAGCTTGGTATTCCTGCCAGTTAGCTGGTATACCAAAAGCTGAAACAATATTTAACCTTTTCCATTAAGGCACAGTAACTAAGTTACTGCAATTGTTTGGAGAAAATAGATTGGTATTTGTTGCTCCAGTGGCTCCATTACCTTTGCATAGTTTAACTTGATATCCATTGGTAATATTATTGTAATTATTTAGAGGATATGTAAAAGTTCCTCCATCAGAATTGCAATAGTTACCATAAGCATTTACTCCATTGTGCAGTATTATTGTAGGATCATCAGCTTTTATTAATAGTACGCATTCTGAAAAACCACTTTTTGAGTATGTAATAGTCAAGTCGCTTCCACTAATTTGGGCACTACTTAATGTTACAGTTTGTGGAGTAACACATTGTCCGTTTGCATCTTCAGTTTGTCCCGTTGGGCATGAACATACTCCTGCACTATCTCTAGATTTTGGTGAATTACAAACCGTTCTGCAATTATTTACATTTGCAGGATCTGCCTCAAAGCCAGCTGGGCATAAGCATGTTTGTTGTCCAGAAGGTCCTACTTGGGATGTAAGTGGTAAAGGACAAGCAGCTACACAAGTACTACCATTAATAATTGGTGTTGAATCTGGACATTTACAAGGAGGTGTCCCACTTGGATTTGTTATATATGGAGCAGGGCATGTAGTTGTTGTTGATCCTGGACAACCTCCTGAAGCATAGACCTGTCCATTTGTACATTGACATGTATTATTTGTCCCACTTGGTGTTGCTCCAGAGGCACATGTACAGCCTGTTGTTGTAGAAATTCCTATTGCACAAAAGTTATTAGTTGATCCAGTGCAACCTCCACCAGTATATGCGGGGTTGTTGTTGTTTGGACATTGACAGGTTCCATCTACAACTGTTGCGCTACCAAAGCAGTAACAGTTATTGGATGGACCTTCACCGGTTGTACATGGACGTGATGTAGAACCACATCCTGTTTCCTTTGTATAAGGACTACTGCTTCCACTTGGACACGTACAATATCCGTTTGAATTAAAGTAAGAACCACCTGCAGGATTACAAGTACATGGATTTGTTGCTGTTGGTACTATAGCTGGAGGACAATAATTTGAAGATGTTGTACCACAACCAGTTGCTGCTGTATAAGTCTGACCATTAGTACAACTACATATCCCAGTAGAATTAGCAGAACTAAATGTTCCACCGCCTGCACAATAACATGGGTTAGCTATTGTTGCTGCTTCTCCTGCTGCACATATATGTGATGTCGTTGAAGTACCACATACACCATTTGTTGGGTACGTTTTGTCTGGGCATAGACAGTCTTTCATTGTTGATGTTGTAGAGCTACCAGAAGATGAGTAGTCTGCAATTAAACCAGAAGGACAACTTGCTACACAAGTAGAACCGTTTCCACTATTGTAATTTATTGGAGTAGCATCAGGACATTTGCAAGGTGGCTGGCCACTTGGATTTTTTACATAAGGAGCTGGACATGATGTTATTCCACAATTAGCTTGAGAAATAGCGCAGCTTCCATCTGGACATTTTACTGGGGTAGCTGGTGGACAAGTAGAAGATGAACAACCATATTCTTTTGAATAAGGGCTATTGCTTCCGGTTGGACATGTACAATATCCATTTAAATTATATGCACCATCAGCTGGGTTACATGTACAACTATTAGTACCTACTGTAATTCCAGGAGAACAATAATTATACTGATTGCCACCACTACATGGAATTGGTGAATTGTCTGGATACCCAACTGTTGAACTTGGAGTTTGTCCTTGTGAACATACTGCAACACATTGCTGAGTAAAGTTATCCCAGTAAGGAAGTCCAGAAGGACATACACAGGTTGCTTTGTTTGGTCCAGGATTTGGATTTGGATACATGTTTCCAGAGCAAGTAGTATTAGTTGGTCCACATTGGCCGTTTGGTCCTGGATTGCTTCTATCTGGACAAGCACAACGTTTTATTGGTGGACACGGTGCAGTTACACAAACAACATTTTCTTCTATTAAAATTTGTCCAGATGGACATGTTACTTGGCCACCACCACATTTTTGACATTCAGGTGGAAGTGAATTAGTTGAACCAGTAGATCCTGGTGGAATATATCCAGGTCCTGTAGAAGGTGAAACATAACCAGTCCCACCAAAATTACCAGAATCGTGGTGTTCTAAAAGTTCTCTAAACACCCGGTAGTTATAACAGTATTGAGGGCATGTAGGGTATGATTCACATTTCCCTGATCTGCCTATGGACTGACCTTCTGGGCATCTGCAATATCCAGTTCCATCATCAAAAGATCCTTCAGGACATTTTTTTCTACAAATCCCGCCTGGATCTCTTACAAATCCTTTTTCTTTGTCACAAATTGGTAGACACTGATCACTATTTAGATCTTTTTCATAACCAGGCGGACAATCTTCTAAGCAAATTTTCTGAACCTCAGGTTTTACATATCCTTTTTCATTAAAGTTATTTACAGTATCTTTGCATAGACAGTCATATACGTTTACTCCAACTGGGCCTCTTCCTGGACCAAAACTTCCTTGTGGGAAGGATTGTGCTTGTAAAGTCTGGGAAAATATTATAGGGCCTGGACCATGCTCACAACATTCCCTTGAAAAATATTTATCTCTATCATTACATTCAATAAGCCTGCCAGCTTCTGCATCACACCCACGATGACAATCACATTCTTCACATTTAGGTGGCTGTGAAGGGGAAAAATTATCATGTGGACTAAAAGTTGGAGGTGGTCCAACAACAGGTCCTCTAAAACCATATTGTTCACTACAAGTTTTATGGCAAGAATTTACCTTACATTCATTTGCAATTTCTTTTGGTGTAGATGGAGGACGTGGTCCTTGATATCCTGTTGGAAATTGAGGTTGTGAAATATTAGAAGGAACACAATATAAGTTTCCTTCATCATCACTTTCAGCTACCCAACTAGGTGAGTATGGTCCACTAAAACCTTGACTACTGCATTCTTCTTTTTTAATATCAATTCCTATCCTTGAGCAATATAAATCTTTCATTGGTCTATGAATGCACGAGTCGTCTATAGGTGGTCCTGGACATCTTGGGCCACGACAAACTTGTGTAAGTCCTTCAAAAGGTGGTTCTGGATGAGGCGGTCTATTAAATTCTTCTTCACAGATTCTGTGGGGCTGAAAACATTTTGGTGGTCTTATATTTCTAAACTCGTCACAAAAATCTGGAGGACATGGCAATTGACTTATAAGACCTTTCTTAAAATCAGGTAATATGTGATCTCTGTAAATGTCACAAGGTCTATCGTCATCTCTTTCTTGGCTAATTTCACAATAACCTCTTCCAACAAATTCATTAGCATCTTCTGGTAGCTTAGGTAAAATTGCTTTTATTAATTTAAATTCCGGAAAATTACAATTTGCTTTTAGTACAAACTCTCTAAAGTCTTTCCCGATTGAACTTAAGGTTTGAGGATCATCTGAACATCTATCTGCAAACTGTTCAATATCTCCTATGTCACATGTAAAATCTTCTCCATCTTCGAAGTCTTCTTCATCCTCTTCTTTTAAATCGTTTACTATATCTTTTGCTGCTTCTAGTGCTAATTCTTCATCACCATCTTTTGCACTTTCAACTGCTAAATTAGCAGTAAGTGTAGTTGCATCATTAACTTCTAGGTTTTTGTTAGTAATTGCAGCGTTATGTTCCGGATCATTATCTAGAGGAGCTATAGCTAAGTAGTGCTTTTCAGCTTCAACATCTATTACACAAGTATTAATTTCTTCAACGACTTCTTCTTCAAAAGCCTCTTCATTATCATTGGTGACAGATCCATCAACTTGTGCTTTTAAAACTTTTCTTACTTTTCTTGCTACTGTTTGTGGTGTAATTTTACTTGCTCTTACTTCTGTAAAGAATGTACCATTTGGGTTTGTTACAACTATCTTTTCTGAAATATTTTTGCCAAATAAATCTTTTATAGATACTAAACCTGTAGTCTCTGAGTCAACAGTACCAACAAAAAGAGCAGGTGTTTGGTAATTAAACTCTTCAGTTGTAGCATCTAGTTCTTTTCCAGTAAGTTTTAGTCTATAGTCATCGGTGGGTAAAGAACTTGGAGAAATTGTTATACCAGAAGGAGTGCTTAGGTTAAATAAGCTAATTACCAGGTATTTCCCTGGCTTTTTATTTATTACCTTCCTTTGTATACTAAGTGCATCGCCAGGTACAGTGTATGTTTTTGTTGAATCTAAAGAAGAAGTTAAATTAACTGAAAGATTAGCTATTCCAATTTTTCTAATTTTTGATAGTAAAGTTTTTGAAAGTAAAATATTTGCTTCATCTTCTTTTGGACTTAATATACTGCCATATAAAATAGCTTCACCTTCATTACTAATTACCTTTAAAGTTTGAAAGGTTGGTTTACTCTTTTTTGCTGCAAAAGAATTATTACAGGTAGAAAAAAATAAACTTACTACCGCTAAAAAAGTTATGACTAAAAAAAATCCTCTTTTCATAATTAAAACATATAAAGATTTTGTTACCTATAGCGTGATTTACCTCACACATAAGAAAAATAAACGTGGGAGTAGGGATGGTATTGGGGATAGCATAAAAAAAATTACAATTCAAATGTAAACAATAAGAGTTGAGTGTAGCAGTTGGAGTAGAGTTTATAGCTTTAATTAGGGTTGCCATTGAAGCAGCTATTGTGATAATTGTTTTTCTTGATGAAGCGTATGAAAAGTGGTTAAGATCTTAAAATAAGAATAATATTATCAATCCTCACTACTTTCCAATATAAATTTTTCTGGAATTGAAGTAGCTTCTATCATGCCATCAAGAATTAACTCTGGGAATACAATTGCACCTATATCAGCACCTTTTGGAGTTATTACATTAAATAACTTTATACCTGGCTCGATGTCGTTTTTAATCTTTGCTATCACATTAATTTTATTTTTCCTAACTCTAATTGATTTAACGCTAATGCCTTTTTGTGGAACAAAAGTTACATTAGTAAAGTTGGCTTTCCCAATTAATTTTTCTAATTTTCCATCTACAGTTGCAATTTTTGTAATAAAGTTCTTTCCTCGTATTTCTAGAGATAGTCTTTCACCTGATTTTTTTACAAATGCTTTTATTGGTTCACTTATTTGTGGTTTACCTACTTGTTTTTTACCAACTTGTACTCTTCTTGGAGGAGCTACCCTAAGCGGTATAGTAGCTAAAGACTCATTTTTATTTAGTATAGAAACCTTAGCATCTCCCTCCGCTGCATCAGCTGGGACTGTAAATGTAGTTGTAAGTTTTAGTGGCTCTCCATTTTCAGTTTGAAACCTGTAATTTTTCTTTGCCCTGAAATTAGTAAGTTCAGTATCAATTTCTCTTAAAAACCCAAAACCAACTATAAATGTTTTTCCACTTGAATCAACAAGTACAGCCGTGTTTTGTTTAGATAAATCTTCACTAGAAACAGTAATTGGTTCTACAATATCGTCAAACGATAAATCAGCTGCAAATGAAAAACCTTTTGGTATCTCAAATATGTTCTCTACCTCTTTAAAGAGAGCAATACTTTCAATTTCTGGTAACTCAAATAAAGCAGGCTCTCCTTCTGGAATAGGAGGGGCATTTTCAACTTCAATAGAAGCTGTCCCAGTTATATCAAGGAACTCTTCAAGACCCTTAGTAAATCCAACAAAGAGGCCAATAAAAGCATCATTTAAATCTGTAAGCGTTTTAACAAAGGGAATTATTATTGCATCCTCAAGCTCTTCTATAAGTTGTCCGGTAAGGGTTTCAACTTCTTTAGGTGTAGGCGTTGGTGTAGGCGTTGGTGTAGGTGTAGGCGTTGGTGTAGGTGTTGGTGTAGGTGTTGATGTAACTTTAGAGTTTGTAAATGAAATTTCTGTGATTAGTAAACTTGTTATATCAATACCCCCATCCCTTTCAACTTTTATAACATTAAACTCAGCTCCTGAAAGCAATGAATCTTTAATAAATTTTCCTGTAACAGATGCCTTCCCATCTTTTATCTTTCCATTCAGTGCAAATGTAATAGTAAACTGATCACCTTTTGGACCGGTTACGGAAGAAAGAACAGAATTAGCCCCATTAGATAAAAAACTGACAGCAGTTGAAATATTACCCTTAAGATCTTTTATTTGAACGTGTATATTTAAACCGCTAATATCATTTAATACATTTCCATTTAGAGTAATAGTATAAGTATCAACTTCAGTGGTCAAAATAACTTTTGCCTTGCATTCAGAAAAACATATAAAAGAAAATAATAATAAAACTAGTACACGAGTTAAAAAATTAATCTTATTTGTATGAAACATTGGTTTCTCTGGCAGTGTTAATAATCTACACAATATTTAAGGTTTTAAATCAGTGGCATTATAAATAGGCTATCTTTACAATAAAAAGAGCCCGGGTAGCTACAGATAAGATGGCATTGCAGGAAGAGTACTATTTATTGCGCCCGAGCGAAAAACTCGGGAGCTTGCTCCCGGAGATGTGAGCGAGTAGCAACAAAACGCCTCCTTACTAACGCCTCCCAATGCCCATGGTTCAAATCGGCGAAAAACTCTGTGAGCTTGCTCCAGAGATAGTCGATTTGAAGGGAGGCGTTTTATTTAAAGAATCTCTACAATAATATTTTTTATTTTTACTCCTTCTCTGCCAAAGGACAGATCCGCCTTCGGCGGAAAATCCAAAACCCAATTTGCAATTATAAAATAAATCCTACATTCAAGATAATAAAAAACCCTCAAAGCTAGTTGCCATGAGGATTTTCAAGATACGAACTCCCCGTAGCGTCTGATTTAGTTTATTGATTCTTTTCAGTCGAATCTATATAATCTTTAAGTGCTTGTTTTGACGACAACCAATTCCTACCTTCTTTAAATGCCTCAAGCTTTCCCTGAGTTGCAAGTTTTCTAAGATAAGTAGCAGAGTATGGAGAACCTTTACTTAGTTCTTCTAAGCTTATATATTTTTCATTCTTTTTCTTTGATGGAGTTAAAACTTTTAAGTAAATGTTTAATGTTCTTATGACGGATTGAGCTATAAACTCACAAAGTGGTTCATATCTTCCTTCATCTGCCTCAGATAAAATCCTATAATATCTTTTTCTATCATTCCTTAAAATTATTGCCAAAGGGTATCCGGCTTTCATAATAAGAACATTCATTACAAGTCTAGCCATCCTTCCATTTCCATCTGAAAATGGGTGAATATAAACAAGTTTATGATGTAGTAATGCAGCAAGCTCTATTACATGGTGCTTCTTTGGGTCTTTATTTAACCATGAAATAAGTTCCTTCATTTCATGTGGTATTTGAAATCCTTCAGGAGGTGTATGGTTACTTCCAGTAATAATTACATTACCTTCTCTATATTTACCAGCTATGTCACTATGAGATTTACTTACTACTAATTGGTGTAATTGTCTTACAAGATATTCAGAAACTGTGATTTTTTTATCCTTGTCAATTAACTCATATAAAAAGTCTAATGCTTCTTTATGGTCTTTTGCTTCTAAGTGATCTTTGAGTGGTTTACCTTTTATAGTTATACCTTCACTTATTACTAAATAGGTTTCTTTAAGAGTTAATGAATTACCTTCAATAGCATTTGAATTATAGGTCATTTCTATCTCAAATTGTTCTTTAATTTTTTTTACAATTGAGCTAGAAATTGGCCTATGAGTATTTAACAACTTAAGCTTTTCTTCTAGTATGTTTATTGTTTTTTTGGATAAATACATAAAGGTACGATAAGTTCAAAACGAAGCTATCGTACCTTTCATTATACTCATAAAAACAAAAAAGGAAGTAACCGTTTTGCATAGGGTTCTTCCTTTTGACTAGTTTGGCTCCCACTGGTTTACGCTCTTAGAACCTCAACAGTAGATTTTAAGAAGTTAGAAGTAAATGAGTTTTTGGAAATGGCGGCTTAATGTTATAATAAATGTTTTAGAGCCCCTTATAGTGAAAGCAGGCTTCATGCCTTGAGATTATTTAGTTAATCCTAGCTATAAGGGGCTCATCTTTTTGGGGTAAAATTAGTAAATCGTAGATATTACATATTATGTAAGGTTTATGCGTTTATAGCTTACCTGCAATTGTGTATAATACTTACATATTATGTAAGGTTTATACACTATGTGGACTAATAAGAAAACAGAGAAAAAACTTCTTGAAATTGCTCAAAAGCAAGGCGGATATTTTACATCTGGGCAGGCACTTAAAGCAGGGTATAGTTACAGACTACAAAGCTATCACAAAGAACAAAAACACTGGAAGGAAATAGATACAGGGCTTTATAAGCTTACTAATTTTCCAGCTTCTCAGTTTGATGATCTAATAAGATGGTCTCTTTGGAGCAGAGATAAGAAAGGAAACCCACAGGCTGTAATTTCATATGAAAGTGCCCTGGTAGTACATGAGCTGGGTGATGTAATGCCAGCTAAAGTGCACATCACGATTCCACCAAAATTTAGAAAAGACATTC